>Ga0134125_10001544_pt1 | contig 28107 bp, 24 predicted proteins | sample KB31751_FD_96464 | JGI IMG/M metagenome (GOLD analysis project Ga0134125, IMG submission 96464) | Terrestrial soil microbial communities with excess Nitrogen fertilizer from Kellogg Biological Station, Michigan, USA - KB3-175-1 | ecosystem: Environmental > Terrestrial > Soil > Unclassified ... | reverse complement strand
CGAGCTCGACCGCCGCCTGCTCCGCACCATTATTGAGAAATACGACGGCGGCCCCGTCGGCCTCAACACTCTCGCCGCTGCCCTCGCCGAGGAGCAGGATGCCCTCGAAGAGGTCTACGAACCCTTCCTCATCCAGATCGGCTTCCTCGACCGCACACCCCGCGGTCGCGTGGCGACCAAGCTGGCGTATGAACACCTGGGCATTCCCCTGCCGCGGAAGTACACGCTGTTCTAAGCCTGTGTACCATTTTTGATACAATAATCAGGTGCAACTGAAGAGACTTCCTGCACGGTTCTACCGCAATGCCGGCGGTCGCGAGCCTGTCCGGGAATGGCTGAAGGAGCTTCCTCCGGAAGATCGGCGGATCGTCGGCGAGGACATCAAGGATGTTGAGTTCGCGTGGCCGCTGGGTCTGCCGCTCGTCCGTCCTCTGAGTCGTGGACTCTGGGAGGTGCGGAGTTCGCTCACGCAGGGCAGAATCGCGCGAATCATCTTCTGCGTGAGCAATAGCAGCATGGTGCTATTGCATGGCTTCATCAAGAAGACACAGAAGACGCCGCAGCAGGAGATTGATCTCGCCCTGAAGCGTATGAAGGGAGTGGAGTGATGAAGAAGAAGAACATCGGCAGCAGCTTCGACGACTGGCTGCGTGAAGAAAATATCTATGAAGAAGTAACAGCTGTGGCGATCAAGCGCGTTCTGGCGCGGCAGATCAGTCAGAAGATGGCGGAACAGAAGCTGAGCAAGACGGACATGGCGCGGAGGATGAACACCAGCCGCGCTGCGCTGGATCGTCTGCTCGATCCTGAGAATGATGCGGTGACTTTGAACACGCTGGCCAAGGCTGCGAGCGCGGTTGGACGGCAGATTCAATTTCAGCTTGTGTAATCCCGCTGCCGCGGAAGTAGGGTTGCCCCACCTCATTTACCTACGCCGAAAGTGTCGCAGTTCATTCCCGGGAAATCGCAAGATTCTTTCGGTATAGTGAGCTTCCACTGCGTAGCCGTTGTTTTATCCGGTTTTACGAGAATGGTCTGAACCTTCGATTCAAAGCCGAGCGCGGTAATAACAATGTCAAACGCGCCCGCAGGCAGCCTTAATGTGAAGTTGCCAAATCGATCAGTGTGACCGACTAGTTCTACCTTTTCAGAAGGTGGCGCATTTCCTCTGACGTAAATGCCTGCATTGCCGATCACTGCGCCGACGGGGTCGGAGACGTGGCCGGTGATTTGTCCAGTCTTAGGCTGCTGGGGCTGCGCGACCAGTGCGAAAGAGAATGTGGCAATGAAAACTGCGGCGCACTTCATAGCAGATCATCCTACGCGCCGACGGTGGCGGGAAGGATGTCCTCGACATCCACCCACTGCGTGGGGTAGATGCCGGTATAGCAGGCGGTGCAGTAGCTGGCGGGGCTCATGCCATCCACAGGTTCGCCCACCGTGCAGGAATGCGTCAGCCCGACCAGCGAGAGATACGCGAGCGAGTCCGCCTCAATAAACTTGCAGATCTCGTCAATCGACTGGTTCGCGGCAATCAGGTCGCGCTTCGATGGCGTATCGACTCCATAAAAGCAGGGCGAAACCGTAGGCGGGCAGGAGATGCGCATGTGCACCTCTTTCGCTCCCGCCGCGCGCACCATGCGGACGATCTTGCGCGATGTCGTCCCGCGAATAATCGAGTCGTCGATGAGCACGATGCGCTTGCCTTCTAGCAGACTGCGCACCGGATTCAGCTTCATGCGGACGCCGAAGTCGCGTACGCGCTGCTCAGGCTGAATAAAGGTGCGGCCGACGTAGTGGTTGCGGATGAGGCCGAAGTTGAATGGAATTCCCGACTCCGCCGCGTAACCCAGCGCTGCCGTCACGCCGGAATCCGGCACAGGCACGACCAGGTCGGCCTCGACGCCGGATTCGCGCGCCAGCTGGCGTCCCATCTCCTCGCGCGACTTCTGCACCCAGCGGCCAAAGATCTTCGAGTCCGGCCGCGCGAAGTAAACATGCTCAAAGATGCAGCTCGCGGGCGGGACCGTCTCGCGGGCGAAGCGGCGGCTGGTCACGCCATCCTCGCTCACCATCACCAGCTCACCGGGCTCCACGTCGCGCTCGTACTTCGCGTGCAGCAGATCGAAGGCACATGTCTCTGAAGCAAAGACAAATGTGTCCGGCTTGCCGTTCACTCCTGGAATCCGCCCCATGGAGAGCGGGCGGAAGCCGTGGGGATCGCGCGCGGCGAAGATGCGGTTGCGCGTCATCATCACGATAGAGAACGCGCCCTCCACCTGGGCGAGCGAGTCGGCGATGCAGTCCACCAGCGTCGTCTGCTTCGAGTGCGCGATCAGCTGCACGATAATCTCTGTGTCGGAGGTCGTCTGGAAGACCGCGCCGTCGCGCGCCAGCCGCTCGCGCGATGTCCCTAGGTTCACCAGATTTCCGTTGTGCGCGATAGCGATCAGGCCCTTCGTCGACTCAACCGAAATCGGCTGCGCGTTCAGCAGCGCGGAATCACCGGTGGTGGAATAGCGCGTGTGTCCGATCGCCAGTTCACCGGGCAGCCGCGCCAGCACATCATCGGTGAAGATCTCGCTGACGAGGCCCATGCCCTTGATGTCGTTGACGTCGTTGCCGTCCGAGGCGGCGATGCCGCCGGACTCCTGCCCGCGGTGCTGCAGCGAATAAAGTCCCCAGTACGTCATCCGCGCGGCGTCAGGGTGGCCGTAGATGGCCATGACGCCGCATTCTTCGCGGAGCTTGTCGAAGTGCTCGTCGGCTTCGCCGTCGCAGGGGCGAGGTTCGAGGTTCGAGGTTCGAGCAGGGTGCGAGGTACGAGTGAGGTCGCTCATCCGGTGACGACCTCCGAAGCGAGCTGGGATTCAAGGACGCCGGAGTAGGCGGCTTTCAACTCCTCGACCATTGCTTCGACTGCTACACCGTGAATTGTTCCGATCACCAGGTATTCGCTGTCGATCGTCTCACCTTTTACATTGAGCCACGCCCCGTTGAATTCTGCGATAGCTCGAACCTTCTCGCGATTCTCTTCGCTAAACGTGATGATCACCTGGGATGAATTCTCAGCAAAGAGTGCATTTGCTACGTCCGGCCCTCCCGTTCCAATCGTCGCGCCGATGTTGTTGGGAAAGGTCATTTGCGCAAGCGCGACTGCAGTACCACCATCAGAGATGTCTTTCGCTGCTGTAATCAGTCCCTCGTGAGCCAACGAAGCTAGCGCAAGGTTCAACTTTGCTGCTCCGCTTGGCGAGATCGGCGGGACGGTGCCCCACAATGCGCCAAGAACTGTCTTGGCAAATTCTGAGGAGCCGAGCCTCTGGTGAGACATTTGGATCCATTGTTCAAAGACGCGTGTTGCATCTTCATTGCTTTCGACCGGCCCATGCGGATGCGATTCGACAGGTTCAAGAATCGCTACGGTCTCACCTGCACGCTGGAAGCCGCTGGGCACGGCTTTGGTGACGTCGTCGAGGAGGCCGACAACGCCAACCACCGGCGTGGGATAGATCCCTTCGCCCTTGGTTTCGTTATAGAGGCTCACGTTGCCGCCGGTAATGGGCACATCGAGCGCGGTGCAGGCCTCGGCGATTCCGTCGATGGCGGCCGAGAGCTGCGCCATGATCTCGGGCTTCTCCGGATTGCCGAAGTTCAGGCAGTTGGTGGCGGCGACGGGCGTGGCGCCGGTGCAGGCGACCTTGCGCGCGGCCTCGGCCACGGCGTGCATCGCGCCCAGCTTCGGATCGAGCCAGCACCAGCGGCCGTTGCCGGCGAGCGCCATGGCGATCCCGCGCTGCGCGCGAGTTGTCAGTTCGGAGTTCTCAGTTCCCAGTGGAGAAGCGCCATCCTGAGAACTGTGAACTGACAACTGAGAACTATCCTTCATCCGCATCACGCCGGCTTCGCTGCCCGGACCCTGAACAGTGTTGGTCTGCACCATGCTGTCGTACTGCTCAAACACCCAGCGCTTGTCGCAGATATTCGCCGATGCCAGCAGCTTCTTCAGGTCAGCCGTGTAGTCACGTGGCTTCTTCAGTTCCTCAAGCACCCATGCAGGAGGATCGCTGGGCACCGGCGCCTTCCATTCACCCACCGGCCGCTTGTACACTGGCGCATCATCGGTCAGCGCCTTGTTGGGGATCTCCGCCATCAGCTCGCCATGGTGCAGCACGCGCATGGTGTCGTCTGCCGTCACAATTCCGACGATCGATGCATCCAGCCCCCACTTCGCAAAGACGCGCAGCACTTCATCCTCGCGGCCCTTGTCGGCGACCAGCAGCATGCGCTCCTGCGACTCGCTCAGCATGATCTCGTAGCTGCTCATGCCGGTCTCGCGCTGCGGTACCTTGTCCAGCTCGATGGTGAGCCCAAGCTCGCCGCGCGCACCCATCTCGCAGGTCGAACACGTCAACCCCGCGGCGCCCATGTCCTGGATGCCCACCACCGCGCCCGTCGCCATCGCTTCGAGACAAGCCTCCAGCAGAAGCTTCTCCATGAAGGGGTCGCCCATCTGGACATTGGGGCGCTTCTGTTCGGAGCCTTCGGTAAATTCTTCGCTGGCCATCGTGGCCCCGTGGATGCCGTCGCGCCCCGTCTTCGCACCCACGTAGATCACCGGATTGCCCACGCCGGCCGCCTTGGCGTAAAAAATCTCGTCCGTCCGCACCAGCCCCAGCGCAAACGCGTTCACCAGCGGATTGCCCGAGTAGCACGGCTCAAAGCGCGTCTCGCCGCCCAGGTTCGGCACGCCGAAGCAGTTCCCATAGCCCGCGATGCCCGCGACCACGCCGTTGACCACCTGATGGTTCTTGCTGCGCAGCGCGGCATCCGGCTCGGCTTCGTCGAGCGGGCCGAAGCGGAGCGAGTCCATCACGGCGAGCGGGCGCGCGTTCATCGTAAAGATGTCGCGCAGGATGCCCCCCACGCCGGTGGCCGCGCCCTGGTACGGCTCAATGTAGCTGGGGTGGTTGTGGCTTTCGATCTTGAAGGCGCAGGCCCATCCGTCGCCCACGTCGATGATGCCGGCGTTCTCTCCCGGCCCCTGCACCACGCTTCCGGGGCCGCTCGTCCGCGTGCCGCGCGTGGGCAGCCGCTTCAGATGCACACGGCTGGATTTATAGCTGCAGTGCTCGCTCCACATCACCGAGAAGATGCCCAGCTCCGTAAGACTTGGAACCCGCCCCATCAGCTTCTCGATGCGCGCATACTCCTCCGCAGTGATGGAGTGCGTCTTCAGCAGCGCGCGCGTGATCTCGGCGGGCATGGGGATATGCGCCGGCGCTGAGGATTTTGGATTGTCCAGAACGGTTTCTGCCGGGGGAGTGGCCATGGCGCGTTAGTTAAATTGTCGCACGACCGGAGGAGAGGGTTGACTTCCGGTTTCGAGCGATGTGTAGGACTGCCGCCAGTCAGGAATCAGCAATCCTTTTTCTTACACATTCTACGAATCTCGACATTTCCGTTCCGAACCACGTAGAACAATCGGCATTCCACACCATCTGCGAGTGTAAATCTGGAATGGTGCTCTCCTGTCGCATGCATCCGCGAACGACTTAGTTTTACCGGATCGGCTGCTTCGTGCATCTCTTTCAGTGCCCGTTCGATTTCGATGCGACCGCGAAAATCCTGTTCTGCGGACCAGCGCAAGGCTTGCTGGCTGAACTCCATACGGGGGTAGTGGATAGACCACAAATCTCTAAGTTCTTTGCCGCGCTTCTCTAGACGACTAACGTATCGACATTCCGCCGCCGCCGTATGATTCTTCTGAACTTCAAGCTTCGCAGAGGCCTGCTCGGCAGTGCTTTTCGCCGCTTCGAGTTCCATTCTGAAAGAGCTGATTCCCTTGCTCTGGTCTTCGACCAACTTCCGAAGCGCGGACTGAAGGCTTGCGTCCGTCGATTGTCGCGCTGCATAGCTGGCCAGCAGTTCTTCGGCTCGCTGTAATCTTCGTGACAGAGTTGCGATGCGTTCGTCTGCAGCGGTAGCTGTGGCTCTGGCCACCTCTAGAGCTTGGGTGGCCTGATCCCGCGAAGTCCTTTCAAGCAGCAACTGCTCGTAATCATGCCTTTCCTCACCAGGAATCACGTCCGGGACGGCGTCCCCGCTCGTGAGGAGTTTGTAGCGTTGGGAGGACGGCAGCGTGTGGGTTGCCGGCACGAGAGATCGGTCTGCGTGGCCCACGCAAGTGAAGACAATCATCGCGTATTGAGACCTCTCGATCTTCCGTCTCCCCCAAAAATATCCGAGCACTCCCAGACCTAAAGAAAACAGCACTCCGAGAGGGCCAGTGAGAATTGACATCGCGCTCGTCGCGGTCGTATATGCCGCAAATGGAAGTGTGATCCCAAGCATGCTTGTGAAAACTGCGTGCATAACCGTGGCAAGAGCGAGATACGCGCCGAACCCACCCGCCTGGACGGCAGCAATGCCGGCTACAGGAATTCCTGATTTGACAATCACATTTCGGAGACTGCTTGCGGAAAGAGTTTGCAGATTGAGTGCTTTCTGAATTTCGAGCCGTTCTTCATCGGACAAGCGGGCTAGTTGCTCAGCCATTGCACGATCAGTAGCATTGATCTCTTCTTGGCCCTGTTTTTTTAGCTGCTCTCGAATTCCGTCGATGCAATCCTCCATGTACCTTCGGGAGATAGCCTCCGCTTGCTGGCTCAACAGCAAATCCTCCGAAATCCCATATCCAGCCGCAGCTTCTTCGATGATGCGAGTCGAAAGAAGCTCCAGGTCGGATGATGGAACTTCGATCCTTTCCGCGAGCAACGAGAAGACCTTTTGATCTATCGCGCTTTTGGATTGCTTTCTCCAATGTTCAGCGCGCTGCATCACCAACTCAGCCGTACTTTTGGGTGGCCGTGTATCGATGGACGGACGCATTCCAAACTTGTTGGCGAACCATTTGACCCCTTGCCTGCCTTTGGCGAGGGCCTGCGCTCCCCCCGTCTTCATCACCTTTGCGTATGTCACTTCTTCCAATACTGCGGCCTGGATGGCACATGCTTCGATATCGACGGCTTGGTAAAAACTCAACAAGGAAGGCATCACGGTGGACTCCGAGAGAAATTCAACTATAGGTGCTACGGCTGTCGATTCTAATCAGACTCGGTGGGGCGTCGGTACTCCGATGCTTGGTATTAGCCCACGGGAATGTGCAGCGGCACTGCTCAGAACCCGATAAAGACGCGATCAAACCGCCTCGCCCGCGGCCCAGCCGCTGGACCAGGCCCACTGGAAGTTGTATCCGCCCAGCCAGCCAGTCACATCCACGGCTTCGCCGATCACATAAAGCCCCGGCACCGCTGTGCTTTCCATCGTCTTCGAGGACAGGGCCGCGGTATCGACGCCGCCCAGAGTCACCTCCGCCTTCGCATAACCCTCCGAGCCACTCGGCGTCACCACCCATGCCTTCAGAAACGCAGCTACTTCCTGCAATCTCTTGTCCGGCATAGTGCCGATCACGTCGTTGGAAAAAGCCGGCATATTGCCGGCAACCCCCTTCGGAAGAGAAGGCCGCGTGATCTGCTCGGCGACGCTCTGCGCGAGCCGTTGCGGCAAAACCTCGCCAAGCACCGTCTTCAGCTCCGCCTTCGGCCGCGCTCGTTTGCGTTCCATCAGGAAAGCGGCGGCATCCGTGTCCGGCAGCAGATCGAGTGTGATGGACTGCCCCGCGCGCCACACGGATGAGATCTGCAGAATCGCCGGGCCGGACAGCCCCCGATGCGTGAAGATCATGTCTTCCCGGAACGATGTCCTGCCGCATCTCGCGATCACCTCCAGCGACACGCCGCTCAACCCCTGCATGAAGTTGAGCGTTTCGCCACTGAAAGTGAGCGGCACAAGGCCGGGCAGAATCTCCGTCAGCGGCAGGCCGAACTGTTTCGCGATCCGGTGGGTGAAATCCGTCGCGCCCATCTTCGGGATGGAAAGTCCGCCGGTCGCCAAGATTAGAGCATTGGCCGTGAAGTCGCCCTTGTCCGTCCTGACGGTAAAGACATCCGCCTTCGCCACATCCGCAACGTGATGCCGCAGCCGCAGATCCACATGCGCCGCTGCACATTCCTGCAGCAGCATGTTCGTAATTTGCCGCGCGGAGACATCGCAGAACAATTGCCCCAGAGTTTTCTCGTGCCAGGCGATCTTATGTTTTTCCACCAGCGAGAGAAAGTCATGCTGCGTATAGGTCTTCAGCGCCGATTTCGAGAAGTGCGGATTGCCGGAGAAATACCGCTCCGGCGCAGCGCCGGTGTTCGTGAAGTTGCAACGGCCGCCGCCCGAGATCAGGATCTTTGCCCCGGCCTGCTCGCCATGCTCCAGCAGCAGGGTCTTCCTGCCACGCTGGCCTGCACGCATCGCGCACATCAGCCCTGCGGCCCCCGCGCCGATCACGATAACGTCAAAATGTGCCATGAACCTCTAAACAGATTCTAGAATCCGCGCGGCAACCAGCTAACGGCAGGGAGGAGTGGCGATGGGACGCTCCAGAGCGGCGCGGTCCCAATGCGCGGCGTCGGCGCATGCGGCATAAGTGCTTTCGAGGAAGGCGAGCAGCGTGGCCTCGGGATCGGGGGCGGCGCGGACCTCGTCATAGCTCAGGAGGAATTCGCCGAGGGCGGGGTCCCACGTGCCGGGACTCACTTGCTTCTCCCTCAGTCCCTCCGGCACCGGCGCGGCGTAGCAGTAGAACGCGGGCTTGCCGTAACCGCCATTCCCGGGCCACCAGCCCGCGCTGATGACCTCATGCGAGTAGGCCTCCTGCTGGATTTTGTCAGGACGCGGCGGCCCGGATGCCTTGCGTCCGCTGAAGCGTGTGACGCAGAGATCGAAGCTGCCCCAGAAGAAGTGCACCGGACTGATCTTCCCTTGAAATCCTGTCGCAAAGCGCCTGAGCACAGCATCGACCCGCATGAGCACCTGATGAAAGCGCTCGACGGCATCGCGATCATACAAAGTGTGCTCCGTGTCCCGATCGAAGCGGATGGGATCGGCGACCTCAACCGGCATGGGCCAGATGCGCGCCTCGATGCCGAGCTCGGCAAGTATCTCCAGATATTCGGCGTAGAAGTCGGCCACGCTCAGGTTTTCAAGAGGCAGCACCACATTCGACTCGCTGACTCCGCGAATTTCCAGGACGTGCTGGCGGAGGTCGAACTCGATCTCCAACTCACGGCCGCGCCATGGCATTGCGGAAGTCGTCAGTCCGCGAGCGGAGACGTAGAGCGGAACATTCCACCAGTGGTTCTGAAGAGGCGTCAGCGCCAGCCGCGTCTTGCCAACGATCTGCGTGAGCATATGCAGCGTCGCCTGCGTGGCCTTCCACTGCTCCCACGCAAGCTCAGGCCAGGCACTCCGCAGGCTGTCGTTTTTCTCCGGCATTCAAGGACCTCCGCAGTGTGAATGAGGATACACCTCGACATCACTCGGATCCCTTACGCCGTCAGCCTCCGCCCCTGGCGCTTGTCTTCATACATCGCGGCGTCGGCGCGCTTCAGCAGCTCTTCCATCGTCTCCCCCGGAACCCACTCTGCCAGTCCCACCGCCGCTTCTACCTGTACCCTCAGCCCGTCGCGCAACTTCGCGCACGGCAGCGTGTACTCGCCGAACACCCATTGTCGAATCCGCTCCACCTGCCGCTCAGCGATCTCCAACTCGCGCCCAATCACCACCACAAACTCATCGCCGCCCCAGCGGCCCACCATGTCTTCGGCCCGCACGCGCGTCATCAGCTCCGCCGCAAAGTGCTTCAGCAGATCGTCGCCCGCCTGGTGCCCATGCCGGTCGTTCAGCTCCTTGAAGTGGTTCAGGTCCAGCATCACCACGCAGAACGTGCGATGCTGTCGCGCCCACCACTGCATGCGCGTCTCCAGGCCTCGCCGGTTCGGCAGGCCCGTCAACGAGTCCTTCGCCGCCAGCTCTTCCGCCTTGCGCAGCTTCTCCTCGTAGTCCGTAATCCGGGACCGCATCTCCTCAATCGACTGCCGCCCATCCTCGGCCATCGCGTCCACGCAGGTCTTCATCTCCGCGGCCTTCTTCAGCACGGACCGCCGCACCTGTGTAATGTCATCGAGGTTCGCCACCGCCTTCAGGTCCGCGGTCAGCCCGCTGAACTGGTTCGAGTAGCGCTGGTCGCGTTCGCCCACAGACTCCGCGGTCCGCGCCAGCATCATCAACAGCTCCTTCACCTCGTCGGCCTTGCCCTTCAGGTGCTCCGCCGTCTGGGCCCCCCAGCTCGCCAGATGCCGCTCCGCCTCCTGCTCCGCCTCCCGCACGTTCTCGGGCGCGGCATTCAACGCCAGCCGCGACGCCAGCAGGCTCAGCGCCTCCTCCAACTCGCGTCCCGTCGCCGGACAAGCCTCCAGCGCGCTGCGCCCCACCGCCCCCAACGCTGAGCCGTAGCACTCCAGCGCCGTCACCAGCAACTGATCATGCTCCGGCTCTTCCGCCCTCGCCGCCGTCCGCGCGTCCATATATTTTCTGATCGAGATCAATCCACCCGCCGCACGGGAAAACCCACACCCTCTCTATCGGCAGAATTGCCCAATCCGTCACTGGTGTGGCTGCCCCGCGTCTCCTTGGAGACGTGGGGATCTGCCGCCACCTACCTTCCGTGCTCCCACTCAGTCGGGCCACAGATTCGTGCCCCATTCATCGCGCGTTCTCTGCGCGATGAATGGGATCGTGCCACAAGTCTCCAGCACGCTGTCTCAATATCTATCGGATATCGACCTCACTTACTTCCCGTGCTCCCAAACCCAGCCTCACCCCGCGCCGCCTCGCCCAACTCGGCAACCTCCTCAAACGCCGCCTCAATCCGCTGAACGATGCGCAGTTGCGCAACCCGCTCCCCGGCCTTGATCTCCACCGGCTGCGGCGCCAGATTCGTCATCACTACCTTCAGCTCGCCGCGATACCCCGGATCGATCACCCCCGCCAGCGTCGTCACCCCACGCACCGCCAGGCCCGACCGGTCCTCAACCAGCGCGCCATGCGTCGAGGGAAACTCCATCGCAACCCCCGTCGGCACCGCCGCGGTCGATCCCGCCTCGCCCGCGCGCGCCAACGTCACATCCACACTGGCGTACACGTCCGCCGCCAAGTCCCCGAACTCCCCCACATGCGCATACCGCGGCAGCCGCGCCGCCTCCGTCAGCCGCTTCACCTTGATCTTCACCATTCGGAGAATTGTACGGGGCTTGTACGCTGCTGACTCCAACTGACAACTGAGAACTGTCAACTGACAACTAGCTTCCCTGCACCTTCTCCTTCACCGCCTCATCGGTCGCAATCGACACATGCTCATGCTTGATGTCCAGCCGCAGCCGGTTGAACGCGCTCATATACACATTGGCCACCCACACCAGCGCGAACCATGCCACCAGGTATCCCCGCCATCCCGGATAAAGCAGCGTGAACCGCGTGATCGCCAGAAACGCCAGTGCCACATAGTGTGAGAAGCAGTACTCGCATGTGAACAGGTAGAAGAATTTCCGCACCGGCAGCGTTGGTCCGGTCTCTGCCTTTTCCTTGCACTTCTCCCGCGGCTCGCGGAAGACCTCCTCATGCGTCACCGTCCAGCTGACGCACGCCACCGCCATGGCCAGCAGCAGCAACGCCCCGAACTGGTGCCACAATGACATCTCCCATCAGATGCGCCCAACGGGTTAGCATGTCTGCATGGATTGGAAGAGCCGCCGCATCACCACCCTCCTCGAAACCGCCATCCTCGAGGACAAGGCCACCAACGACGTCACCACGGCCCTCACCATTGACCCCGCGCTGCGCGCCACCGGCACCATCGTCGCCAAGGAGAGCTGCGTCGTCAGCGGCATCGGCTGCATCTCCGCTTTCCTGTCGATCTTTTCGCGGCTCACCGCGCGTCCCGGCCAGTCGCCTGCGCGCTTCGAGGTCGTCTCCCACCCCGAAATCTTCGATGGCGTCCGCGTCCGCCCCAACCAGGCCGTCGCCGTCATCCGTGCCAACGCCGCCAGCATTCTCTCCACCGAGCGCGTCATCCTCAACCTCATGCAGCGCATGAGCGGCATCGCAACCCTCACCAATCAGTTCGTGCAGGCAGTCGCCGCTACCAAGTCAAAGGCCAAAATCCTCGATACCCGCAAGACCATTCCCGGCCTTCGCGCGCTGGACAAGTACGCCGTCGGCTGCGGCGGCGGCCAGAACCACCGGCACGATCTTCAGGACGGCATCCTGATCAAGAACAATCACATCTCGCTCGGCGGAGGGCTTCCCGCGGTCCTCGAACGCGCCCTCGCCGGCGGCCATAACCAGCAGGTCCAGGTGGAAGTGCGCAACGACGTTGAACTGCAGCAGGCCATCGCCGGCGGCGCGGACTCCATCCTGCTCGACAACATGTCGCCCAAGCTCGTCACCCACGCTGTCCGCATCCTCCGCAAGGAACTGCCCAAAGCCACCATTGAGGCTTCCGGCAACATGACCCTCAAGACCGTCGCCGACTACGCCAGGACCGGCGTCGACTTCATCTCCGTCGGCGCGCTTACCCACTCCGCCCCCGCCGCCGATCTCAGCATGAAAATTACCGCAGCGACGTACTGAACCCCGGCCAGGCCCTACCCCCATCTCATGAGAGCGTAAGGAGAAATGCCGTATAATGTAAGGAGGTTCTCACATGCCTTCGACTTCCCACAATCGGTCCACGACAATGGAGGCTAAAGTCACTTCCAAGGGTCAGGTCACACTGCCGAAGGAGTTGCGGAAGCGGCTCGGCATCCAAAATGGCAGTCGAATCCGGTTTAGTATCCCCTCTGCCGGCCCGGTCCAGGTAGAGCGGGTTCTCTACGACCTCGAAGACCTTTGGCGGATGGCAGACGAGGGCGGCAAAGCGGTACGCGCCATGTCCTTTGACGAAATGAACGAGGCCAAGCGCCGGAGGCAGTGGTAGTGCTTACGGCGGACACCAATGTGTGGGCCCGCGCCTTGCTCAACGATAACCAAGCCGAGACAAAGATCGCGCGGTCGACTCTGGTGAAGGCCCGCTCTTCGGACGGCGTGTTCGTCCCGCTCATCGTCTTTGCGGAACTCTCGTGGGTGCTTCGGGCACGGTGGGAAAGAGAGCGAGTTCTCAATGCGCTGGATGGTTTGCTCCGGGCCCGAGGCGTCACCGTTGAATCTCCCGCGCTGGCCCGCAAGGCGCTGGAGGCAGCCCAAACCGGCCCTGTAGGCCTCGCCGATCATCTGATTGCGGAAGTATCCTTCGATGCCGGAGTCAGGGAAATCCTCACCTTTGACAAGGCCTTCGCACGACTGCCCAGGGTTCGTCGTTTGAGCTAACGATGGTGCCGCGCTTCGATCTCGCGCAGGTCAACGGTGCCATCGCCGGTACCCAATTCGCCGGCCATGTGCAGCACCTCGCCACCATCCCCTCAACAAACTCACTCGCCCTCGCCATGGCGCACTCCGGCGCGCGCCACGGCGTCTGGATCGCCGACGAGCAGACCGCCGGACGCGGACGCGGCACGCATCACTGGCATTCCGCCGCCCGCCTTGGCCTCTACCTGTCCGCGCTGGTCGCGCCCGAGATCACCGTCGACATGGCGCAGCGCCTCTCCTTCCTCACCGCCATCGCTGCGCAATCCGCCCTCGCCTCCACCTTTGGCCTCGCCGTGCGCGACCAGATCGACATCCGCTGGCCCAACGACCTCATGATCGCCCGCCCCGGCGCTCCTCAGCGCAAGGTCGGCGGCATCCTCATTGAGACCTCGGCCAATCCCGCGCCCGCGCACTCGCCCGCGATGCTTCGCTTCGCCGTCATCGGCATCGGCGTCAACCTCAACCACACCACTTTTCCATCTGAAATCGACTCCATCGCTACCTCCATCCGCCGCGAACTGCCTGATCCCTCGCATGTCCTCCGTCGCGAGCCGCTCGCCGCCGCTATTCTCGTCGCCCTCCACCGCGAACTCAGTCTGCTCACCTCGAACCTCGAACCCCGAACCTCGAACCTCTCCCAATACTCCTCATGGCTGGAGAACAAGCGCGTCCGCGTCGAGGCCCGCGACCACACCGCCAGCTATACTGGCACCACCGCAGGCCTCGATTCACAGGGTTTCCTGCGCGTCATCGCAGAGGATGGGGCTATACGTACTGTCCTCTCCGGAGGCCTCCGCGAACTCTAATCCCCCATAGCAGCAGAAAACGAATCGCACCCGCCGCCAGGCGTGTAGCATTTACTAGTCCTGGTCCCAGTCCCCAGTCCCTATGCTTCTAGCCATCGACGTCGGCAACACCAACACAGTCCTCGGCCTCTACCGCCTCGCTAAATCGGGTGCCCCATCGACTGCATCCCCGGATGCCGTCATCCCGACCGAAGCCGGGCGCAAGCGAGGCGAAGCGGAGGGCCCCCCGCATTCAAATAAATCCTCTACCGAACTCCTCGCCGACTGGCGTGTCACCACTCCCCGCACCGTCACTGTCGACGAGATCGGTATCATCCTCCGCGACCTCTTCGCCCTTCGCTCCTTCTCTCTCGCCGACGTCACCGGCGTCGTCGTCTCCTCCGTCGTCCCGCCCATCGACTCCACGCTCCGCCGCGCGCTTGAGACCTACTGCCGCGTCAAGCCGCTCTTCGTCGAACCCGGCGTCCGCACCGGCGTCCCCGTCCTCATCGACAACCCCTCTGAAGTCGGCGCCGACCGCATCGTCAACTGCGTCGCCGCCCATGACCTCTTCAAATCCCAGAATGATTTGTCATTCCGCGGCGCTCGTCCCGAAAACGCGGGAACGAGTGCGGAGGAATCTGCTTCTCCTCGCTCGAACCCCGAACCTCATCCCCACATCATCGTGGTCGACTTCGGCACCGCCACCACATTCGACGTCATCAGCCCGCGCGGCGAATACCTCGGCGGCGCCATCGCCCCGGGCCTCGGCATCTCTGCCGATGCGCTCTTCACCCGCGCTGCCCGCCTTCCCCGCGTTGACATACGCAAGCCGCCGAAGGTCGTTGGCACCAATACCGTGGACCACCTCCAGATCGGCCTTTATTACGGCTACATCGGTCTCGTAGACGGCATTTTGGAACGCATGATCGCGGAGCTTGGCCCCGAAACCAGAATCCTCGCCACCGGCGGCCTCGCCTCCCTCATCGCCGGCGGCTCGAGATACATCTCTCAGGTCGATGAGCACCTCACCCTCACCGGTCTCCGCCTCATCTACGAACGTAACGAACGCAGCGACCGCACCCCTGACCGCAGCCACGCGCGCTCCAAACCTTCCTCCTGAATCGGCTGACTCACCACAAATCCGTGCCCCATTCATCGCGGTTCTATCGCGATGAGTGGGATCGCGCCACCGCTCTTCACGCCGTCATCCTGAGGAGCGCATCGCGCGACGAAGGACCCCTGTATTTGTCTCTTGTCCAAAGCCGCCACCAAGCCGTGCCCCACTCATCCCGCGTTCTCCGCGCGATGGGAGTAGCAGCGCACTTCAGTGCGCGGAAACCCATTGCAAGCCGCCAATGCGGCTTCAGCCGCGGGCTTCAGAACCCCTGTCCCTGCCTCGAACCTCGAACCGCGCCCCCTCGGCCCTCGTTAGAATCCGTGCCCCATTCATCCCGCGTCTTATGCGGGATGAGTGGGATCGGGCCACCGCTCTTCACGCCGTCATCCTGATCCGCCTGCTTCCCTACGGCGCCGTCGCAATCTGATTGTTCTTCACCGCGGCCGACAACGGCGTCACCACCGGCGCTCCCATGCCGACAAGCTTTTCCACTGCTCCAGTGTCATCGGCCACCCAGAGGTTGCCGGAACTGTCCAGCGCCACTCCATACGAAGAGCCAAGCACACCTGCCGCCGTATATCCCGTCGACGGCGTGATTGCCGCCCCGGCATTCGAAAACTCTGAAATTCCACCACGGCTCCCGTCGGCGATCCAGACATTCCCGCGACTGTCGATCGCGATGCCAGTCGACTCACCCAACGAAGTCAGCCCAATTCCCCCGCCCGTATAGCCCGTGGAAGGCGAAATCGCGGTCCCTCCATTCGAGTACTCCACCAGCTTGTTGGTGCATGCCGCCCAGACATTTCCCGAAGCATCGATCGCAATCGCCGATGGACCCGGATACGCCAGCCCGCCGCCGTTATATCCCGTGCCCGTGCTGCCGGAAAACTTCGATACCGCCGCAAAAGTGTAGTCGTCGGCGAACCACGCGTTACCCGACGCATCGATCGCCACCGATACCGCATTGTTCACTCCGCCGCCCGTGTAGCCGCCCGACGGCGACACCGCCGCGCCGGAGCTGCTCAGTTCGCTCACGTGCGGCATGTAGGAGGTGTCGTCGGCTACCCACACATTCCCGCCGCCGTCGACAGCTACCGCCCACGGGCCTGCCCCGTTCAGTCCGCCAGTCAAAATCCCCAGGCCGGTCGTAATGGCGCCTCCGCTGCTGGAGAACTCGCTCACGCTTCCCACGCTGTTTGCCACCCAGATGTTCCCGGTCAGGTCGATCGCCAGGCCCATCGGACTGTTCAGTCCACCGCCGGTAAACCCGCTCGTTCCGGACAGCACAGCGCCCGCATTGGAAAACTCATTGATGGTGTTGGTCGATGTGCTCACCGTCCACACATTCTGCGTTGCATCCACCGCAATTGAGACCGCGCTGCCGATACCGCCGGCCGTAAACTTCAGTGCAATCGCGAAATCAGTAGGCGCCGCACTCAGCCCCGGCGCAAAGGGCGGCGAACTGCTCGCCAGCGCATACAGCGCACTCACATTCGCGCCCGGGTTATGCGCAATATTGATCGCCGCAGTCGCGGTATCCGGCGGCGCAGTGCCCGTCGTCCCGCCGGAAAGCGCATCGCCCAGCAACGTCGTGCACGCCGTCGAACCCGGGCCCGTCGAGTTGATGCACGCCGCCAGAATGTTCGCCAGTGTATTGATCTCCGTCTGCGGCGCGGTCCCATTCGTGCCGATCGTGGTCGCAGCCACGCCGGTCGAGAGCGTCTCGAGCTGCGCCGCCGTTGCAAATGCATTTGTCATGCCCGTCTTCGCCAGCGTCGTACTCGAACTCGACACGTGCGTCGCATCGCTCGCGAACCCCGCGAACGAATACGCCGTAGCAATCGTCGAAACCTCATTCATGAAGATGAAGGTCGAGCTCGGAAACGTGCCGCCCCCCGGGCAACTTCCCAATGCCGCCAGCAACCCCGCCGCGGAGTTCGTCCCGCCGCCCGGATTCCCGCCCAGCGCATACAGATACACCTGCTGCCCCGAGGTGCACGTGTAGTCACTCGTGATCGAGAAGTTCCCGTTCGCGTCCGTCACCACATAGCCGCCGATGGTGTCCGAGTTTCCCGTTCCCGTCAGCAGCGAGATCGATGCATTGCTCGCGGACGCGGCAATCCCCGGACCGCCATAGCCGCCGGTTCCGGCCGCCAGCAGGTAGACCCGCGCGCCCACAATCGGCTGCTGCCCGCCCTGCACCCTGCCCGTCAACTTTGCGCCCGCCAGCGGAGACGTTCCCGTTACCGGATTCGCCCCGCAGCCAGTCAGCACGCCCGCAACCGACACCAACACCAAACCCCGGAGAAGAAAGGCACCTTGCATGGGAAGCCCCGAAATCCGGGTGGACGGCCCTCACACCCTTGGCAATTGTGAATTGTGTTGCATAGTAAATCGCCCGCCCCTCCGCCCTGTCAAGATGTCATTTCCAGGTGGCGGGTCAGTTTTCCTTGGTGTGCACCTCAAGCCTCCGGGCGAATTTTGATTTGAAAGGCTGCCTTCACTGCTGCGCCTGTTCCATCGTCTTTACCAGTTCCCGCAACCGCGCCAGGTCCGCATCGCTCACCGCTGCCATATCCAGCTCACGCGTATGGAACCCCTCGACGTGGAAGCCGTTGCGTTCCGCATCGCTCGCCGCTTTGCCGCTTCGCTGCCGCACAAACACGCTCGCCTTATGCTTCCCGATCGAGAACAACAACTGCGCCGCCGGCTGCCCCTCCACCTGCACAAGATTCGCGCCATCCAGCGTCACATCCGCCGGCAACTCCTGCGGCAGATTGAAGCTGAACGGCAGCTTGCCCTGAAACCACGGCTTCACCGTATGCCGGTCACTCGACACCACCTCCGGTCCGCCCGCCGCCATCGCCGCAATGTGCTCGTCCACCGCCTCATTCACCAGCGCCGTCTGCGCCGCGCCGCTCAGCGACATATCGCGCGCGACAAACGCACTCACACACACCACCACCGCCGCAGCCGTGCCCAGAATCCATGCATTGCGAGAACGTCCGGGTGCCCCATCCAAGCTCTGCTTGGGTGGGGGGGCGGGGTGCCCCACATCTCGATTTTGAGATGTGGGTGTAGCGACACGGCTCTCTGCCACCGCCCCCATCACCCGCTCTCGCAAACCCTCCGGCATCGCATACCGCTGCCCTGCCCGCGCGACTCCGCGCTTCAGCAGACTCTCGCTCAGCGCCCGCCGCGTGCATTCCGCGCACTCTGCCAGGTGAGCTTCAACGCGCACCATCTCCTCACCCGCAAGTTCGCCATCGACAAGCGCGCTCAACATCGCACCTGAAAGATGAGGTGAATCGGCCAGATGCTCGCTCATCGCAACGATCCTCCTGCACGCGTCCCTTCCGCGGTCAGCTTCTCGCGCAGCACCGCCCTTGCCCGCGACACTCGCGACATCACCGTGCCGATCGGAACCTCCAGCACCGCCGCAATCTCGCGATACTTCATCTCCTCCACATCGCACAGCAACACAACCTCCTTGAGCGGCGGCGGCAACTCTTCCATCGCGCGCTCCAGCGCCGCGCGATCGCTCAACCGCATCAACTCCAGCTCCGGACTGGCCCATTCCACCGCCGTCTCCGGCACTCCGCCGGCCTCCAGCTCTTCTTCGAGCGCAACCGTCCTGCGCGCCGCCAGCCCGCTGCGCGACGTGAGATACGTATTGCGCAGAATCCGGAACGCCCACGCCTTGAAGTTCGTGCCCGCCTCAAACCCCGCAAACCCGCCCAGCGCCTTCACCATCGTCTCCTGCACCAGGTCCTCCGCCTCCGCCGCATCGCGCGTCAGCCATCGCGCCGTGTTGTAGAGCGACGGCAGCAGCGGCAGCGCCAGTGCTTCAAACCGCGCGCGAACCTCCGCCTCCGCGCGAACACCTTCACGCGCAGCATCGTCCTTGCGCCTCCAGCTCAACACTGCCATCGTTCCAACGATATCCCGCCTGCTGCCGTGCTGCCCCGTACATGCTCCGCTCGGGTGGGTTGCAGCTTTTGTTTGTCATCCCCGGAGGGGATCTGCGTTTGCCTTTCGTCCGCAGCGACCTCTCTGCACGTAGCTCACTCGCTCCCTTCTGCAAACTCCCCCGCCACAGATTTATTCCACAATCCCACGGAATAAATCCCGCCTCCAGCAGTTCTCCACCTCGGAGGTTCTTACAAAACATGAGCACGCCGCGCAACCCAAACCCGCATGACCACCCTCACGACGACCATCCTCACGACGAGAACCCCGATACTCATCACGACGGCATCGACCGCCGCGGCTTCCTCTCCTGCATGGCCTGGGCCGGCACCGGCCTGCTCTGGACCATCGCCGGCGGCGTCCCTACCTCGCGCGTCTTCGCGGCCACCGCAAACTCCGCGCCCGCGCACCACCCCGACACTTCCTTCTCCTTCGTCCAGATCTCCGACTCGCACATCGGCTTCAACAAGGCCGCCAATCAGGACGTCGCCGGCACGCTTCAGGTCGCAATCGACAAATTGAACGCCATCCCCACGGCGCCCGACCTTATGCTGCACACCGGCGACATCACCCAGACCGCCCGCGCCGGCGAGTTCGACACCGCCGCGCAGATCCTCAAATCCTCGCGCGTCACCGACGTGCACTACGTTCCCGGCGAGCACGACACCGCCACCGACGACGGCCAGCTCTACCTCGAACGCTTCGGCAAGGGCACGCGCGGCTCGGGCTGGTATAGCTTCACGCACAAGGGCGTCCACTTCGTCGGCCTCAACAACTCGCGCCAGGTCGATGCCATGGGCACCCTCGGCGCAGAACAGCTCGCATGGCTCAAGCAGGACCTCGCCGCGCTCACGCCGTCCACTCCCATCGTCGTCTTCGCGCACATTCCGCTCTGGATGGTCTACCCGCAGTGGGGATGGGGCACCAGCGATGGCGCAGAAGCCCTCTCTTATCTCAAGCGCTTCGGCTCCGTCACCGTACTCAACGGGCATATCCATCAGACCGTGCAAAAAGTCGAAGGCAACGTCAGCTTCCACACCGCTTGCTCCACCGCCTTCCCGCAACCTGCGCCCGGCTCGGCTCCCTCCGCGGGCCCCATGACCGTTCCCGCAGGCAAGCTCCGCTCCGTCCTCGGCGTCACCCAGGTAAACTACATCGGCCGCCGCTCGCCGCTCGCCATCGTCGACTCTTCTCTCGACTCCACCACATAAGACATTGGGTGCCCCGCGTCTCGCTTCCGAGACGTGGGAATGGACTGCAAGAAATTCTTCCGCGTGGCCCATCCTTTCGCAGCGCGAAAGGGTGCGTTGCCGGGTGCCCCATTCATCGCGCGATGTCAGTCGCGCGATGGGTGGGGAGAACTGACCTCACCCTTCGCACCCTCCTCGAACCTCGCACCCTGAACCTCGAACCTCCCAAATGCGCACACTCGCCGCCGGCCTCTTCGTACTTGCACTCGCACTCGTATTCGCCCTCGCCCCTCGCACCCCGCTCGAAGCTCGAACCTCGTCCCTCGAACCTCCCGCACTTACCATCGGTGACCCCACTCGCGGCCAATCCCTCTTCAATCGCCGCTGCACCGGCTGCCATTCCCTCAATGACAATCGGGAAGGCCCGCACCTCTCCGGCGTCTATGGCCGCCGGGCCGCCAGCGTCCCTGGCTTCCCGTACTCCGCCGCGCTCACCGCGGCGCACCTCACCTGGAACGACCAGACTCTCGACCAGTGGCTCACCGATCCCGACGCCTTCGTCCCCAACAACAACATGGACTTCCGCGTCCCCCGCCCGCAGGAGCGCGCCGACCTCATCGCCTTCCTCAAAGCCTCTGGAGGCAAATGAACTTCGTTCATGTGCCGTCATCCTGAGGAGCGCATCGCGCGATGAGCGGGATCATGCCACCACTCTCCACGTCGTCATCCTGAGGAGCGCATCGCGCGACGAGCGGGATCATGCCACCACTCTCCACGCCGTCATCCTGAGGAGCGCATCGCGCCCTGTATTTGTCTCTTGGACAAGCCACATCTCGCAGAGATGCGGGCCGGAGTAGCAGCGGGCTTTAGCCCGCGGTTATCGGATCGGCAAAAAGGAGGGGCTTCAGCCCCGGGCACTTCGACCGCAGGCGAGAGCTTCCCCCCCATCCATCGCGCGCTCTTTGCGCGATGAGTGGCCACCGCTCCCCACGCCGTCATCCTGAGGCACGCAGTGCCGAGTCGAGGAACCCCCGCATTTGCCTTTTGATTTCTCACCCGAAAACCTTCCGGGCACCCACAATAATTTACCTCCGCAGCCACACCGCTCCTCCCTTCGTCCAACTACTATAGTTTTCGTAATCCCGACGTCCCTCGCCACGATGACTGCCATGGGAATCCAGCGTCGCCTGCCAATCCTCTTCCTCACAGCGCTCCTCGCAGCGCCTGCCCTGCTGCCCGCCCAGGTCATGGGCGGAATCGCCATCGGCCCCTCGCGCGGCAACGCCAACAACAACAGCGGCATGGTCCCGCTCGATCTGCCCACCGCCGATCCGCCCTCCACCACGGACCGCCTCGATGGCGTCGTGATCAGCTCCCTCGACTCCCGCCCCGTCGCCCGCGTCCTCGTCACCACCGGCGATCGCCGCTTCGCCGCCCTCACTGACGATCAGGGCCGCTTCTCCTTCGACCTCCGCCGTCCCGTGCCCGATCCCGGCAACGCCACCGCCACCCCCGGCACTCCCGCCTTCAGCCCGCAGCAGATGCCCAATTCCGTGCCGGTGCAGTTTCAGCTTCGCAAGCCCGGATACACCAACCGCTCCGCCACGGTCTACTTCTCCATGACCCGTCCCGACGGCCCGCAACCGCCGATCCAGCTCACCATCCAGCCTTCCGCAACCATCATCGGCCGCGTCGACTCGGACTCCGGCACGTCTTCCGCCAACGTCTACGTCAGCCTCTACTACCGCGTCGTGCAGAACGGCCGCGCCGTGTGGCAGCAGAGGTCCGCCGCGCGCATGGAAGCCGATGGCAGCTTCCGCGCCGCCAATCTCCCACCCGGCGACTACAAACTCGTCGCGGTTCCCAGTACCTTCGACCGGTCCGGCGCCGCCGACGTCGTAAACGGCCTCCTTCCCGCCTACAACTCCAACTCCACCAGCCTTGACTCCGCTCCGCCCATCCACGTCGGCCCCGGCGACACCGTCTCAGCCAACTTCACCCTCCGCCGCGGCGCCTTCTACCGCGTCACCCTTCCCGTCGCCGAGTCCGTCGCGCAAGGCCTCCGCATTACCCTCTCGCCCAACGTCCCCGAACGCCAACTCAACTACAACGCCCGCGACCACGCTATCGAGGGCTACCTGCCCAGCGGCGACTACGATGTCCATCTCGTCAGCAACGGCGGACCCCAGCAGTTCACGATCAATCCGGCGGGCGCCAATCTCACTGTCTCACCATCTCAGACTCCAACCCAGCTCTGCGCCACCGTCCACCTCCACATCGGCAGCGCTGCCGTACGCGCCACCGCGCCCATCGCACTGCATCCCGTTCCCGAAATCCCCGTCGAGGTCACGCGCGACTACACCGACACCTCATCCGCCTCGCAGCTCGATCCCAATCGCCGCAACTACAGCTTCAACCTCCAGCCGGTCGACTTCAACAACGCCGGCCAGGTCCTCGGCCCCCTCGTCCGCAATCGCAATCAGCAGCCGGACTCCGTCCGCGCCACCGGCGGCACGTATACCTTCATGTTCAATACCGGCGGCGCCTACGCCGCCTCCATCACCTCCGGCGGAGTCGACCTCCTTCAGCAGCCGCTCGTCATCGACGACAGCGTCACGCCGCAACCCATCTTCGTCACCCTGCGCAATGACACCGCGTCCATCACCTTCCACGCGCCGTCCTCCGTTCTTACGTCGGTCCCCTCGTCCACGTACACCGACACCACAATCTACGCGATGGCCATCCCGCTCGATCGCCCCGAGACCCAACCTCTCGGTCCGCTCGGCTTCGCCGCCACACCCTCAATCAACGAAGGAGCATTCGGCCGCAACAACCACACGCTCGTGAACCTCGCGCCCGGCCACTACCTCATCCTCGCCGCGCACGACCCGCAATTCCTCATGAACCTGGAATACCGCAACCCCGACGTCCTCCGCGACCTCACTCCGCAGGGTGTCACCGTCACCCTCACCGGCGGCCAGAAGACAGACGTCGAAGTGCCCCTCATGCACGAGCCATCCTCGCCATCCACACAAGACCTCGCCGGTGTCCAATGACAACCAATACCTCGCGAACCTGTCATTCTGAGCCGAAGGCGAAGAATCCCCGCATCTGTGCTCAGAACAAATCCGTGCCCCATTCATCGCGGCTTTATTGCGATGAGTGGGACCGTGCCAAGGCAGATCGAACTTGTCATTCTGAGCGGTACGCGAAGAATCCCCGCATTTGTATCGCGTGCGCAATTCGCGTGACAGCGGCGATGTTACTCTTCACCGCAACCGCCTTCGCCCAAACCGCCCCCACCGCCCCTTACCGCATCGCCGGCACCGTCATCTCCTCCGTCGACGGCCGCCTGCTGCAGAACGCCTCCATCACCATCCGCCAGCAGGACCCCGCCGGCGCCGCCAAAGCCATCACGCGCACGGCCACCTCCGACGAGGACGGCCGCTTCCAGTTCACCGATCTCCCCGCCGGCAACTTCACCCTCCTCGGCGAAGCCCACAACTTCCTCCTCACCTACTACGACGATCACGACGGCTTCACCACCGGCATCATCACCGGCTCAACCGTAGCCACCGACTCGCTCGTCCTCAACCTCGTCCCCAAATCCTCGCTCTCCGGCGCCATCCGCAACGAGGCCGGCGAGCCCGTCGCCAACGCGCAGGTCCGCCTCTTCCGCCAGTCGCACTCCTTCGGCGACGACCGCATCTCTCCCGCCGGCACCGCGCAGACAGACGATCTCGGCCACTTCGACTTCGCCTCCCTCGAACCCGCCGACTATCTCGTCGCCGTCACCGCCCAGCCCTGGTACGCCGTCCATCCCCAGCCCGACCGCTCCTCCGACCGCGCCGCACCCATGGTTCCCGCCAACATGCCCGCCGACCAGCTCGATCGCATCCGCGCGTCCTACGCGCAGTCCATGCGCTTCTCCGTCTTCGGGGTCACCGGTCCGCTCGATCCCTCCCTCGACGTCGCCTATCCCACTACCTACTATCCCGGCGGCACAGACGAAAGCGAAGCCCAGCCCATCCCGCTCCGCCCCGGCGACTCGCGCGAAATCAGCCTCCAGCTCAACGCCGTCCCCGCCGTCACCATCTCCTTTCCGAATCCGGCTGCCCAGGAACTCAACTTGGCGCTCACGCAAACCAATCCCACGACGCCCGAGGCGCAGGCCCTGCTGCAGGCGACATTGCAGAACCAGGCGCGCTTGCGCCTGCAACAGATGCCGCAGCTCCGCACCTCCATCTTCGGCAATCTCGAGCGCGTTCCCGTCCAGCAGACCAGCTCGCCCACCGGCACCATGATCACGGGCATCCCTGCGGGCGATTACCTCGTCGCCGGCGGCGACATCCCCGTCAACCAGTCGCTCGGCACGACCTCCGTCCACCTCTCCGCATCGGACCACACGCTCAACGCCGGCGCGCCCGACGCCTCCGCCCTCGCCCACCTCCACGTAAAGATCGACTCCACAGGCCCCGCGACCACCCCCAGCGTTCGCATCGGCCTCACTCGCGCCGGCAGCAACGACCTCGTCATCCGCGCCGTCGCCGCCAAAAATGACACCGTCATCGATGTCCCGCCCGGCGACTACTCCTTCAGCGTCCAGCCCGAAAACATCACCGCCAGCGCGAATGCCCGCAACGTTCGTACCTGGTTCCTCCGCAGCATCACCGCCGATGGCAAGCCCCTCCCCGACAACTCCATCCACCTCGCCGCCAACGACTCGCCCGCCATCACCCTCACCATCGTCGCCGGAAACCACACCCTCCGCGCCGCGGTCGTGCGCACTGCGAACGATGTATCACCTAGTCCCCAGTCCCCAGCAACTAGTCCCCAGCCAGCCCCCGGCACCTTCCTTCTCCTCATCCCCAACGCCGACCTCAAATCCTCCCACCGCCGCTTCTGGCGCCAGCAGTCCGACCTCGACGGCAGCTTCACCATCGCCGGCCTCGCCCCCGGCAACTACACCCTCTTCGCCATCGACGACGGCTGGAATCTCGACTGGCAGCAACCCGGCGCGCTCGACCACTACCTTCCCGCCGCCACCCAAATCACCATCCCCGACAACGCCCCACCCACCGTCTCCCTGCCTCAGCCCATCCCCACCCAACCCAAATAGTTCCCCAGTTGTCAGTTCCCGGGGTGCCCCACACAAGCTCCGCTTGGGTGGGATCGTGCCGAAGGGTACCGTCATCCCGAGCGCACAGCGCGAGTCGGAGGACCCCGTATTTGCCTTTGCTTCTGAGATAGGCCGGGACTTTAGTCCCGGCACGAACAGTCCCAGGGAAGAATCGGGCTTTAGCCGCTGGGACTGCTTGCGCGTCCCACTGAGCCGCACACTCTTCTGAGCTGAGTGGCAAACCTAGCAACAAACAACATCAACTATCAACTGCCTCCCCAGAATCCCTCATGCACCAAGCCGGCTTCATCCTCTATCGCCGGCCCTGCCACCACCACCCGCCGCGTCCCGCGCGCAAACAATTCGCGGCACGATAAATCCAGCTTCTCCTGCGATCCCGCATACTTCGCCAGCCGCTGCGCGCTCAGCGCATACACCACGCGCCCCACGCCCACCCAGTAGATCGCTCCCGCGCACATCGCGCACGGCTCCGTGCTCGTGTACAGCGTGCATTCGGACATCTCCGCCTCGGTCATCCTCCGCGCCACCGCGCGGCACGCCAGCATCTCCGCATGCTGCGTCGGATCGCCCGCCGGCCGCACCGCATTGTTCCGCGCCTCCACAATCGTCTCGCCGCGCCCATTCACAATCAGCGCGCCAAACGGATGCCGCCCCTCGCCGCGTGCCTTCGCCGCCAGCTCAATCGCCCGCCGCAGAAACCCCAAATCCCGCTCATCAATCTCTTCACTGCGCTCGCTCACCTCACCCGCCATGCGTACACTCCGCCGCCGTCATCCTGAGCGTAGCCGCGCGCGCCAGCGCGGCGCAGCCGAAGGACCTGCGTGACGCTCCGGTCATCTAGACCGCTCGAACCGTTCTCACTCAAATCTAGAGCAGGTGCCCCACCAAGCTCCGCTTGGGTGAGATCGCGCCACAAATCTCCGCGCCGTCATCCTGAGCGAGGCATTGCGCGCCTAGCGCAATGCGGAGTCGAAGGATCCCTGTATTTGTCTTCACAACAAATGTAGGCGGGCTAACAAATCGGAAGGGTACGCCTTCAGGCGTGCCGTAAGAAGTCCTTTCAAGATTCTCATCCCGCAGCATTCAATCACGCACCGCGGGATCGAATGCGAAGGGAATCCGGTCTTCGATCAAAACCCGCCTACGGCCGCGTCCCCAGCTTATTGTCCCGCACGCCAACCGAAAGCGGCGTCACCACCGGCGCCGCCGCGCCAATAATTTCGTTAACGGAGCTGCCGCCATGCGTCGCCCAGACGTTTCCGGAACCATCTATGGAAAGCCCAAGGATTGTCACCTGATCGGCACCGCGATAACCGCTCGCTCCCGAGAGAGGAGTACCAGAATTCGAATACTCAATGATGCATTGATTGCCTGTGCTGCTGACCCAAGCAGCCCCTCCACCGTCGATCGCAATTACATAGGGTTCGTCCAGTCCGCCCCCGGTAATTGCGGGCGTGCTCGCAAGAGTAGTATTCGACGTTTTGCCGATGCCATTAATTCCTGCATTCCAAACATTACTAAACCCATCAATCGCAATCTGATTAGGCCCATTTATTGCAGTTCCCATATACCCAACACCCGTATAGCCGTAAGGCGGCCCTCCATAGCCTGAAGGACCGCTGGCAAACGATTCGATTGAGTTTGAGCCCAGCATCGAAACCCACGCAACACCAGAGGAGTCGATGGCGACACCTTCCGGAGTGTTGAAAAGTGGAACCGCAAGTTGATCGATCCATCCTCGAAAAGACCCACTATTGGAAAACAGCGACAGGCCCTGGTCGATCGTTAGACTTGGAATCCAGACATTGCCCTCACCATCGATTGCGATGCCTGTCGGACTATTGATGCTGGTGCCTCCGAGGCGGTTTGTTCCGGTGTAACCACTCCCTACAGAAAGAATGTCGCCTGCACTAGATATTTCAACTACGCTGTTCATAGAAGCACCGGTAACCCATACATCCCCGGTTGGGTCGATGGCAATTGACTTCGGGTGCAACAACCCGCCGCCACTTATTCCACTAGCACTCGACAAAGCGCCCCCCGTACTCGATAACTCGGAGACGGAGTTATTCACGGAGTTCGCAAACCAAGCATTGCCTGACCCGTCAATCGCTACGCCAAGCGGCCCGCTGATTCCGCCACCCGAAAATGAAAGTTCCACCGTCCAGTCGTTCGGCGCCGCACTCAGCCCACCGCCGACCGGCGGCGTCCCGCCCGCCAGCGCATACAGCGCACTCACATTCGCGCCCGGATGGTGCGCAATGTTGATCGCCGCCGTCGCTGTCTCGCTCGGCTTCGCGCCCGTCGCGCTCCCATCCGACGTCGCGTCCGCAAACAGCGTCGCGCACTGCGCCCCGCCGCTTGCGCAGCTCGCCAGAATGTCCGCCAGTGTATTGATTTCCGTCTGCGGCACGGTCCCATTCCCCGCCGGAGTCGTCGCCAGCGCCGCGCCCGTGCTCAGCGTCTCCAGGTTCGTCGCATTCAGGAACGCATTCGCGATTCCCACCTTCGCCAGCGCCGTCCCCGAGCTCGACACATGCGTCGCGT
>Ga0134125_10001543_pt1 | contig 28112 bp, 19 predicted proteins | sample KB31751_FD_96464 | JGI IMG/M metagenome (GOLD analysis project Ga0134125, IMG submission 96464) | Terrestrial soil microbial communities with excess Nitrogen fertilizer from Kellogg Biological Station, Michigan, USA - KB3-175-1 | ecosystem: Environmental > Terrestrial > Soil > Unclassified ... | reverse complement strand
CAGGAGCTGTCATTCGGTTTTCTGGCGCTGGGCAAGATTGCCAAACAGCAGGCTGCCTCCGAGGCTACGGCAGAAATAAAAGTAAACGGGAAGACCATTGCCCATTTTACCGGCGCAGATTTAAAGATCAGTCCGGCGCAGCTGCAAGACGGAAATCCGGAAATTCAGGTTAAGGGAAAGGGAAATATTTACTATTACTGGGAGCAGGAAGGTATTTCCGCCAGTGGTGCCATGAAGGAAACGGACAATTACCTGAAAGTGCGAAAACGATTCTTCGACCGTTATGGAAGGGCAATAACCGGGAACAGTTTTAAACAAAACGAACTGCTGATCGTGCAGATCACGCTTGAAAAATCATTCAGCGGCGATATGGAAAATGTTGTCATCACCGATCTGCTGCCGGCAGGCTTTGAAATTGAAAATCCCAGAACCAAAGAGATTCCGGGCATGGAATGGATTAAGGATGCATCTGTGGCAACCGCCATCGATGTAAGAGACGACCGCATCAATCTTTTCGTGGATGCGGACAAAATAAAACAAACTTACTATTATGCCGTGCGGGCTGTTTCACCCGGATTATTCAAGATGGGACCGGTAAGCGCGGATGCCATGTATAACGGGGAATATCATTCGTATAATGGCGGGGGAATGATCAGGGTGATTGAGTGATGTGGCAATATCTTAATGTGCTAATGTGCTAATGTGCTAATGTGGAAATATGGGAATGGCTGAAGTGCGAAGAGTTGGCAAATATATTTGCAGCCCAATGCCTCTCATTTGCATATTTCCACATTAGCACATTAGCACATTGTCTTATTTAATTTCTATCGAAAGTTCGTCCAGTTGTTTCTCATCGATACCCGATGGAGCATCCAGCATCACATCCCTTCCGCTGTTGTTTTTTGGGAATGCGATAAAATCCCGGATGCTTTCACTTCCGCCCAGGATGGCGCAAAGACGGTCGAAACCGAAAGCGATGCCTCCGTGCGGCGGAGCGCCATATTCGAATGCGCCCAGGAGAAAGCCGAATTTATAATTTGCTTCTTCCCGGCTCATGCCAAGGGCATCAAACATTTTCTCCTGTAATTCCCGCTGGAAAATACGGATGGATCCGCCGCCGATCTCGTTTCCGTTCAGCACCATATCGTAGGCGTTGGCCTTGATACCCGCGTAAGGATGATCGAGATACTGTTCAGCCTGCGGTATGGCCGGATCGCTGTTGATCATCACGGAAATCTGATCAGGCTTGGGCGCGGTAAAGGGATGGTGACGGGCAACCCAGCGATTGTCTTCCTCGCTGTATTCGAATAAGGGGAAATCCAGCACCCAAAGCAACCGGAATTCATCTTTTTTTCTAAGCCCAAGCTGCTCGCCCATTTCCAGCCGCAGTTCGCTGATGGCTTTGCGGGTTCTTTCTTCCCGGCCGGCCAGGATCAGGACGGCATCGCCGGGTTCAGCATTACAGAAAGAAGCGATGGCTTTCAGTCTTTCTTCCGGATAGAATTTGTCTACGCTGCTTTTGCAGGTTCCGTCCCGGTTGCAGCGGATATATACCAAACCCTTCATGCCGATCTGCGGGCGTTTTACCCAATCGGTTAAAGCATCAAACTGTTTGCGGGTCCAGTCGGCGCCTTCCGGAACAGCAATGCCGACAACTGTTTCGGCCTGGTCGAATACATTAAAATCCGCCTTGCTGATGATCATCCCATCGGCTTCGATGGCACCCCGTCTCTTCAGGGGCGATTTGAGATTGGCTATTTTCATCCCGAAGCGGATGTCGGGTTTATCGTTCCCATAGTTCCACATCGCGTCCTCCCAGGTCATTCTGTCCACCTCATCCTTATACTCAATACCTTTTACTTCTGTAAAAATGAATTTGATAAGGCCTTCAAACATATTGAGAATATCATCCTGCTCCACAAAACTCATCTCACAGTCGATCTGGGTGAATTCCGGCTGGCGGTCGGCCCGCAAATCCTCATCGCGGAAACATTTCACCACCTGGTAATAACGGTCGTACCCGCTTACCATCAGAAGTTGTTTAAAAGTCTGCGGACTTTGCGGGAGGGCATAAAACTGGCCCGGATTCATCCGGGAAGGCACTACAAAATCCCTGGCGCCTTCGGGCGTGGATTTGATCAGAAAGGGCGTTTCAATATCCATGAACTTATGCTGATGCAGATAGTTCCGGGCCGCCCTGTTAACGGCATAACGCAGTTCCAGGTTTTTCTTCACTTCACTGCGGCGCAGGTCAAGGTAACGATATTTCATCCGGAGGTCGTCTCCTCCATCGGTATCGTCCTGAATGGTAAAGGGCGGCGTAACCGATTTATTCAGAATTGTAAACTGACGCACTTTGATCTCAATTTCCCCCGTTGGGATCTGGGGGTTCTTATTGGACCGTTCGGAGACAGAGCCGGTGACCTGAATAACAAATTCCCGGCCCAGTGGTGTTTCCGCCAGCCGGTCATTCAATACTTCACCAAAAAGTAACTGGGTGATCCCGTAGCGGTCGCGCAGGTCAATAAAGCTGATGCTGCCGAACTTTCTGATGCTTTGCACCCATCCTGCCAGGGTGACTTCCCGGTTAATATCCCCCAGCCTCAACTCGCCACAGTCATGTGTTCTATACATAGTTGTATCCAGATTCAGCCGGCAAAGGTAGGGCAATGACACGTAGGGGTAAAAGGTTTAAAAAAAATTAAAAAACGGCTCCGGCCACTTTCATTTCTAAAAAATAGTTTTTACCTTGTAGCATCTGTACTATTCACTCTCCTCATGATTAAACTCGACAGGCGATCTTATCCTGCCTGAAACCCTGCTCATCCAACACCCGTGTAAGGCCAAATTCTGATCGGAGCGACCTGAAGCAAGCAAAAAGAAAAACGGACCTTATGGAGATCATTATCATAGTTTCTCTGGTGGTGGCTGTATTGATATTGCACCGGACCATTTCTGAACTTTTCAATAAGTTCTACGTCCGTCGTCAGCAAAGGAAATTTATTGTCAGCGAAACCTTTTATCACAGCGTAATTTCCAAATATTTCAGGTTTTACAACAGGTTGGGACTGGAAGATCAGCGCAGGTTCCTGTTCCGTACTTTTCTCTTTAAAAAAGCCCGGAAGTTCCATTATATTGAAGTGGAGGAAAATGCTGAAATGCCCATTCTGATCAGCGCAGTTGCCGTACAGCTCACTTTCGGCCTGGATAAATTCATGCTTAATTATTTCAACGACATTTTTGTATTGAAGGATGATTATCATTACGGATTCTATTCCCGTCCGTTTATGGGACATGTGGACCAGAGCGGCATTTATCTTTCCTGGGATAATTTTATCAAGGGAATCTGCGGGTTAACTCCGTATTGCAATGTGGGGCTGCACGAAATGGGCCATGCGCTGGCCTATGTAACTTTCATTACGGAAACCGAGGAAGACAAACATTTCAAGAAAGAATTCAAAAACTTTTCCAAAGTGGCGCGACCCATTTTTACCAGCATGCAGGGGGGAAAACGCAATTTACTGGGAGAATATGCGGCTGTCAACTACCATGAATTCTGGGCGGTTTCGGTCGAAACCTTTTTTGAGAACCCGGCCGGCATGCAAGAGACCTTACCGGAACTTTATGAAGCCATGTCCCGGCTGCTCAGGCAAGACCCTTTACAAACCCGCAGCGGAAGAACCACTTTCCTGCTGAAAGGCTCCAAACAGGAAGCGGAGAGCTTGAACTAATGCCCTTCTCCTTTCTCCTCCTGCCTGCGGAAACCAACTACCGGCCTGCGCTCCTTAGCTGTACCGACCAACTTTTTTAAAGTTTCGATGATTACCCTGACATCGTCTTCATTTTTATCTATCTTTTTATCCTGATACATCATTCTTTTTTCCAGTTGTTCCAGCTTCAAGAAAATATCCTTACTCATAATAAGGGCACCCCGCATTTTACTGAAAACCCGGATTACCTGGATATTTACCGAAACCGCCCGTTCACTGTTCAAAATACAGGATACCATCGTAACGCCTTGTTCACTAAAACAAAAGGGAGTATATCTCAGGCCCAGCAGGTCTTCTTTGGAGGACGCAAATTGCGTCCTCCAATTTTCTAACTCCTTGATATTCATCTCAAACATAAAGTCTGCGGGGAACCGGTTGATATTCCTTCTTACGGCTTCTTTCAACCGTTTTGTTTCTACCCCGTATAATTCAGCCAGATCCCGATCGATCATTACTTTTTGGTCGCGGATCAGATATATCCGGTTCACGATACTTTCTTCGGCAAGCATTGCTATTTTCCGGTAAGCAGCCATACAAATAAATTTATTGGACTCGTTGTTTCCTTATTCAAAGCTAATAAGATGTCCTTATGCAATAAATACCACGATGTGGTAAGAGTGCGGCCGGTGCTTTCAGCCTTCTTTCATTAAAATCCTTTCAAACCGTTTAATATCTGCAAGCGGATCAATCGGCTTTCCGCTGCAAATCCGTTCAGAAAGCTGTGCGGCAAACCAGGGAGCGAGGGAACAGCCTTTGGTTCCCAATCCGTTGAGTATACCAACGCTCGGATATGCCGGATGAAAGCCCACAAAGGGGCGTCTTTCCAGAGTGGCTGGCCGCAATGCGGAAAAATGATCCCTTACTATAAAGGGAAGCTTAAGGAAGTTTTTTAACCAGTTTTCCGCGGCTGAGCGGAAGCTCGCTGAAGGCCGCTCGTCTGCAAACTCCCATTGATAAGAGGATCCCACCCAGAAAATATTTTCCTTCCAGGGCACCAGGCTCATGCCTTTCTTAAAAACTGTTTGCTGCGGAATATTATCGATCTCCACCAGCAGGGCTTCGCCCTTATTCAGGGCAAAAGGCAATTTCTCAAAAAAACGGTTCGAAGCAGACTGTTTCCCGTCACAAAATATAATATAACGTGAACGGATATCCGCATATTCAACAAATTCTTCGCCGCATGTCAGGTTTGTTGAATCAAACCACTCTTCTCTCAGTAAATTTTTTTCTCTTAACCGGTTTCGCCAGGCAGACAATAATCTTTCTGTTTGTACAAGGTAACAGGGACTAATGCGGCCCCAGCCCAGGTCGAACCGGAACCAGTTTTCCAAATCCGGACTTTTATCCACTGAGTCCGTATCGGATGGGGGCAATCCGGCCTGCGTCCATCCGGCATTTATTAAACCGGCCCGCGAAGATCCGGGCGGCAGGCTTCCTGCCAGCTGTAAATACGTGGAATCTTCCGTATACCTTTTTTGAAAGGCCTGCAGCATCTGCACAGTAGGAAAGAAATCAATTACGGAGGTCTCCGCAATCAAATCCGTCTGCAGAGATGTTCCCATTTCGTGATAGGCTTTCCAGGCAAAGGGCATAAGTTCCCCGATCATCCATGTTTTTACCAGCCTTCTGCCGGTAACCGGATTGATCAGGCCGGCTGCAAATCGGGAAGCTGAAGCAGTGCCGGGATCATCTATCAGCACATAGGAAAGGCCGGCTTTTTCCAGCCACCAGCTTAGCCAGGTGCCGGCGAGGCCCTGCCCGATGATCAGTACATCTGTTTCCTGCATATAAATTATTTCCCTGCAACATGAATGCGCACCCCTTCCGTATGCGCGGCAAACTCCGGTGCATACATACATTGCAGCTCGCTGATGCCGTTACTATAGGTTCCGGGAGTAGTTACAAATAAAGGATATTCGAATACATGTGTTCCCTCCGGCAGGTAATCAAAGAAGAAACTGCTGCTTTCGTCTTTGGTGCTTTCGTAATAACCGAGACCGCCCTGCCAGCGATAACCACTCAGTACGTTCAGAGGTTCAAGACAGGCTGCCCGCATATCTTTCAAATGTACGTATTCCAAATCCCGGTCACTCTTTATGATGATCCGCATGACCAATTTGTCTCCCGGCTTTAAAATGTTGCCTTCGGTAACGGGTTCGAGCACCGGACCTCCGCCGGTATTTTTTTGAATATACAATGCTTTATAAACAGACATTGTCGATGCCGCAGCCGTAATCTTATTCAGGTTTTCAAAATACTGCCAGTAGACCGCACCCCAGGATGGCGATACCGCTTTACCGGATTCCGGGTGAATGACCACGCGGATATTACCCATCGAAGGCTGGACGGAATCGCCGGGAATCACTTTCTTCAAATAACCGGTTCCGGCTTCTGACCTTTCACTGCCTGTATGAACCGTGTAATCCCCCAGACTGATATCGGCGTCCTGCGGCGCTGCCAGCCAGTTGCCGCCATTCAATAATAACGCATAACAGGCATCGGCAGTCGCTTTCGTATTGCCCCAGTGCCGCGTTTGTTTCTGCCGGAGCAGCCAGTATTTCATTTGGTCGGCTAATTTTAGATCAGGATCGATTTCATGAAATGCTTCAATGAGCAGGGACTGCGTTTCAACCGGCGATTCCTGCCAGTAATATCCGGGCTTAACGGATGGCCAGTACATTCCCATCTCTTCCGATTGCGTCGCGTTTTCTTTTAAGGAAGCAATGATATCCTTCGCCGTTTTCCGGTCGCCGGTCCGGTATAAAAACAGCGCGATCATTCCCCGCAGGTACATATTCTGTTTTGTCCAGTACTGAACGGCCTGCTTTCTATAATAATTCATGGCAGGAAATACAGAACCGGGCAATCCAATCTCCGGAAAAAAACTGCGCATATATAAATACTGAACCTGCGTGGCAGAAATATTTTCATCCGCTTTTTTTGGACGATGATCATATTCCGTTTTCAGCATTTTGTCCAGCCAGGCGATGCCGGCTTTCGTGATCTGATCCAGAACAGGCTGTTCTCCGTCCGGAACTGCTCCCAGTTTTTTCAAATGCCCGATTCCGGAAATAATATACTGGGTGATATAGCGATCATCCCTTCCACCTTTGAACCAGGGAAAACCGCCACCCTCCGATTGCATCAGTTTCAATTTATCGAGTGTCGATTTCAGTTCCCTGCTCATCCTGACCACATCGAACAGGAGCGCCAGGTTTTTCTTCTGCTGGTTTTCGTTTTGCGCCTCCAGCACCCAGGGCGTTTCGCGAAGCAGAACGGTCTTTAATTCCTGGTTTTTCTGAAGATTGCTGAGCAGCGCAGCCGAATCCAGGTTTTTCCATTTTTCAAAAACAGCTTCGATACCGGGTGAGCTATTGATAATTTGGGCAGCGAGTGCATTGGCGTAAAACCGGTTGAAGGTTTGTTCTGCACATTCATAAGGAAATTCCATCAGGTAAGGCAGCGATTGCACTGCATACCAGGCGGGATTCGTGGTAAATTCCAGTGTGAGCGACTGGCTCTTCAGCGTTGAACCGGATCCGCTCTCCAGCAACTTCTTCCAGGAAACCTGCAGGTTGTTTCTGCCGGCTAAATTCAGCGGAATCGTTTCGGTAACCAGCATCCGGTTGCTCAGCACCGGTATCATGTTCTCCTCCCCATCACTCGCTGTATTTGTTTTTGCCTGCAACCGGTAAAGGACCGGTTGTTGGAAATCCGTTGGAATGACCGTGGGAAAACTGACCATGGTGCTTTGTCCTGCCTCCACCCGGAAAGGCTGACTGGCTGTTCTATTCTGAAAAGCGATATTCTGATTGCTGTTGCCGGCTGCATCCAGCCAGTCCAGCTGAACTGTACCTGTCATTGCTTCAGCGGAAAGATTCGAAATTTTAACCGGCAGTTGCATCGTATCTCCTTCCCGGAAAAACCGCGGCATATTGGGCTGCAGCATCAGTTCCTTTTGGGTGATGACCGATTTTTCAGCATAGCCGAAAGCCAGGTCTTTGGTATATGCAAAGATCATCCATTTCCATTGCGTTAAGGCTTCGGGCATCGTGAAGGAAATTTCCACATTGCCCTCCGCATCCGTTTTCAGATCCGGGAAGAAAAAAGCGGTTTCGTTGAAATTTTTGCGGATTTGCGTATTGGGTATCCGGGTCTCCTGCGATTGGCCAGGTTCCTCAGATCCTTCATCCTTACCAATTTTAGGAGGAGTAAATTTTGCCTCTGCAGCAAGTCCTTTGTCAGAGTCCTGCAGTTTATTCTGCTCGTTGCGCATTACGAGATTTCCCACGGCGGCGGGTGACAACTGCATGTGTGCTATAGAGCTTATTCCCCTGATCCTCAGGTTTTCTGTTTGCACCGAAGAAATTAAACGGTCATATTGCTTGGAAAAATATTCCGCCTGATTATCCTCCCGGGATTTTACCATGGAAGCCGCATCATTAAAATTACTGACTCCGGCCCAGCTGTTTTCCATGGTAAACAGAGGATAGAGATCCGGCAGTTCCCAGCTATGTTTCTTAAACTGATCCAGGGAGGCGTCATACATTGCGGTAAGCACTTCTGCAGTTACTCTATTTTTTTTATAACCGCTGATTCGTACTTTCCATTTTTCGGCGCTGCCCGGGAGCGTTTTATCTCTCCAGGTTTCATAACTGATCTTTAACTCCTTGTTGGTCCAGGGAACATGAATGATATGATTGCTGCTATACCAGCGGTTATTCTTTATAAAAACATCATTTACAGCAAAACCTCCGCGATCCTTTTCTTCGACCTTCAGCGCGGTCGATTTAATTTCATCATTGAGCCGGAAATAGGAATAAGTTGAGAGGCTGTCATTCACATCTTCCCGGGCCCGGATAACAAATACGTCCGTTGCCGAACTGCCTGTCTTTATGTTCAGCTCCTTACCCGGTTCGCTGGTCTGATCATCCGACTCAATGGTATTGTAAACCGGATAGCCGGTTTTATCGTTCGCGTTACCGGTCAGTTCAACATATCGTTTGTCTGTAATTATTTCCCCGTTCTTATCTTTCGCACGGAATTCCACCAGGAACCATCCGTCAGGAACTTTGGAAAGTTTTTTTGAATCGAGTGTAAATGATCCGGTGGCCCGGGTACTGTCCGTTTTTTCGAGCAGTTTCGATAGTCTTTCCCATGATGCTTTATCAGTTTCATCCTGATATTCATCATTCGGAAAAGATTTAATATAATCTGCTTTCGACATCACAAACTGATCCGGCTGGTCCCAATACCTTTTTCGGATGAGGCGGTCCGGGGTCTTTAACCTGAAAACGCTAACCGTAACGAGTTGGGGCAGGAATTCACCGGAAGCATTTTGTGTCGTCAGGGGAATCTCCTGCAGGCTGTCTGACTCCATCCTGCTTTCAGCCGGCAACGAAGAAATGATCTGGAATGATTGATAGCTGGCAGCAACCGTGGTCGTAGCCGACCGCGTTTCCCCATTCAGGTCGGTAATATCTGTTTCAATCCGGTAACTAAAAACCGGACGGGTCTCTTTTTTGATTCCGGGATCTGCAAGAGCCGGGAAATCGATATTGAATTTGCCATCGGCATCCGTTTCTCCTTCGCCATGCGTAATTTCCTGTTCTGCAGCAGATGGTATCCTCCTGAAATACCAGGGGTATGGGAACCGGGACTCACGGAACACGCGGTAACTGAATTTTGAACCGCTGATTTTATTCCCTGCATATCCAGTGGCAGTGCCGCTGACGTGCACACTGTCCCCAGTGCTGTAGCTGCCTTTTACAGGGTCATATTCCACATAAAATTTCGGGCGTTTGTATTCTTCCACCGGGAAATCCCGGTCGTCTTCCGTAAGTGAGTCTTTTATGCTGAATGAACCGGTTAGCAGATTATCCGGTAACCTGAAATTCCCGTGAAAGGATCCAAAATCATCGGGTATGGCTATTGCCGAGTCCAGAGGCTGGTCATTGGCATCCAGGAGATACAATTTTACTTTTACGTTTTCAGCAATCTTATATTTTTTCGTCAGGTAATCTTTGGTCAAGAGGAGACCTTTGTAATAAACGGTTTGACCCGGCCGGTAAATGGACCGGTCTGTAAAAAGAATATCCTGCAACATCTTTTTTTCATATTCCCGGGCATTCAGATTCGCATAGCTATCCACGTTACTAAACCGGTAGATCCTTTCATCAGATGCCGACACAAAATCTTTTCCGTTATAAAATTCAAGCCTTCTTCCATAATACCGGTTCGTTTTTTCATCCTGTAAACGAAAAAAGCCATGGGAGTCCGTTTTATACCATTTACTTTTCCGGTAAACATCTTTTTGCTGTCTGGAATCGTATACCTGGTTCAGCGTTTGCACCTTTACGTCAGCCAGGGGTGCACCCGTGTTCCGGTCAGCCACAAAATAATCTCCGCCATGATTTACAAATGCGATGGAAGAGCAAAAAAAGTATTGCACAGCCAATACGGCCGTTTCGCTGAAGGAGGAATCCGTGCTGGTAAATAGTGCGTATTGGCCCAGAGGCAGGGGATCCACTTTGATTTCCACCCGGTGCTGCTGAAAATCCTTTGTTTCCGGAAAGGCCTGATCAAAGCGTCTGAATATAGGAAAGCGAAGCAGTTTTTTCCAGATTTTTTCATCCCAGCCATTATTCCCCAGGTCATCCCGGGTGGCGTCATCTATCCGGATGATCCTGGCATAGATATGATGTACGTTCTTATAAGAAACCAGCGCCCTGAATGGCAGATCCGGAAGATTCACCTTTTCCGTTTCCAGCGTGAAGGACAGATGCGTGATGTTTCTCAGCAGGCTGCTGCAGTTTGTTTTTCCCTCCGAGGAATCTTTTTGGGTCAGGACCTGTTCACAGATCGCTTTCGCTTTTACATAGTCAAACCGGTTGGCGGTATCGTTTACCGGATCGAAGGAGGCTGCTTTTTGCGAATAGAAGGCAGCCTGTAAATACCAGGCCTGTGCAGCAACCGGCAGGGAAGAATACTGACCGGTAATCTGCCGCAGCGTTGAAAAATAGAGGGAATCTTTCTCCGGCATCATGGCATAGCGGTTCACAAAACTGATCCGGTTAATGTCCGCATCAATTTCCGCGTCCGGTTTTGCATCCGCTGCATGAAATTTCAGCAGGCTCTGAAATAATTTCAGCGCGGTAAGGTGATTGGACAGGGAATCGGAGCCCTTAAATGTGTATTCTGAAAACCGGGCAGCGGGTAAAAAACACGCGGGATCATTCATCATAAAGGCGTCCTCAGCCAGCGGTTGTTCCGGATCATCATTTTCAAAATACATCAGGGCCCGGTAAACCAGCAGATCGTAGAGCGTCGGGCGCAGATTACGGGCGTTCCCTTTCAGGATGATCACATCAAAGGGGGCCAGATTCGTTTGCTTTAAAAGTTTTTCTTCTTTCAGGGAGGCCAGGTATAATTCGCGGATTTTTTTATTCAGTCTGCCGGAAGTCCAGGTACTGATATCTTCAGAGGAATCATTTTGCACTTCTTTTTTGTCGGCTAACCGATATCGTTGTTGTTGCAGATAACGATATAACTCCTCCGCTTCCAGGCTTCTCAGCAGGGCGGCAACCCGGGCCGGCGCTGACTGGATTTCTTCTTCAAAACGCAGGCTGGACTTTGTAATGTCCCCGTCGGTTGCGTTCTGCAGCTCTCCCATATAGATCACCGCTTTCACCCACTGGGCTTCCTCTTTTTCCTTTTTTGCTGCAGCATAGAGTTTATTGACCTCTTCCAATGCTGATTTCGGAAGGTCTTTTTTCTGCAGCAGGGAGTCGATCTTTTTCCATGTCTTCGCGTACGGAAAGGGAGTTTGGGCGAATAATAATTTATAACACAGGAGCGTAACCGCGATTATAAAAACTGATTTTACCGTCATATCGTCGTTTTTTGTCCAAAAGGCGTGCATACGGGAGATTTAAGGATTCTCCAGAAGGATGCCCTTTTTACCAGATTACATATTCCTTAACTAAACTATAACGATGTCAAATTAAACTTTTGAATGCCTGAATCATCTTAGAAGGGCATTCATTTACTCACCTAAAAATAATGATTATGAAAGCGAAATTCGTCTTACTGATGGCAGCCGGTTTATTCCTGGCCACCGCATCACAGGCCCAATTTCACCAGCCTTATAAAGATAGCCGGGACGGGAACCGCGACCGTCAGGAAATGGGCTATGAAAGAAATGAAATCTCCGGTAATCACCGGGAAATGAGAAAAGACAGGCACGAATTACGGCATGACCGCAGGAAATTTAATAAAGCAAAACGTCATCATCGGCATCACGGTCATAAAAAGAGCCATCGTTTTTCATAAGAGATTCCCCGTAGGAAACTCCGGCGCAGGCCGGTATAGCAAAGACCCGGCGCGTTGCCGGGTCTTTTTATTTTCTAATTACTTTAGCCATGGTTGCGCCGATATCCGCAGGGCTCTGCACCACATGAATCCCACATTCACCCAGGATCTTCATCTTTGCTGCAGCGGTATCTTCAGCGCCACCGATGATAGCCCCCGCATGCCCCATCCGGCGACCGGCAGGAGCTGTTTGTCCGGCAATAAATCCAACCACCGGTTTGCGGTTATTCGATTTAACCCAGCGGGCTGCTTCCGCTTCCATATTTCCCCCGATTTCACCGATCATGACAATGCCCTCTGTTTCCGGATCGTTCATCAGTAATTCCACAGCTTCTCTCGTAGTAGTGCCGATGATCGGATCACCGCCAATGCCAATGGCCGTTGATATACCGAGTCCGGCCTTGGCTACCTGGTCAGCCGCCTCGTAGGTGAGGGTGCCCGATTTGGATACGATGCCGATTTTCCCTTTCTTAAATACAAAGCCCGGCATGATGCCCACTTTGCATTCGTCGGCCGTAATTACACCCGGACAGTTGGGTCCGATCAGCCGGGTATTTCTACCGGCCAGGTAATTTTTCACTTTCACCATATCCTGTACCGGGATGCCTTCCGTGATGCAAACCACCAGGGCGAGACCAGCCTCGGCAGCTTCCATAATGGCGTCCGCGTCAAATGCAGGCGGCACAAAAATAATGGACACGTCCGCTCCCGTTTGTTTAACCGCATCTTCTACCGTGTTGAACACGGGGCGCTCCAGGTGCTGATTGCCTCCTTTTCCGGGCGTAACCCCGCCAACCACTTTCGTTCCATATTCAATCATCTGGGAAGCGTGAAAACTTCCTTCGGTTCCTGTAAATCCCTGTACAATAATCTTTGATCCCCTGTTAACTAAAACTGCCATTTATTTATGTTTAGGTCGTTTCTGATTTGCCGCAAAATTAGCTATTTCAGCAATTCATCCATGTTCCGGTTATTATCAATTTTACCTTTCATCTCCAGCATACGCATATCCTTGGCATCCCGCAGGAATTCTGAGGCAAAAATAAATTCATTGAGCTTCTGGCTTTTGCTGAAGATGATTTCCTTGTTACTGCCTTCCCATTCCTTTAAACCCTGATACATGTAAATGATATGGTCGCCTGTTTCCATCACACTGTTCATATCGTGCGTGTTCACCACGGTGGTGATATTATATTCTATCGTGATCTCCTGAATGAGTTTATCGATCAGCAGGGAGGTTTGCGGATCAAGCCCGGAATTCGGTTCATCGCAAAACAGATATTTCGGATTCAGCACAATGGCTCTGGCAATGCCCACTCTTTTCTTCATGCCCCCGGATATTTCCGCAGGAAATTTATTATTCACATCCTCCAGGTTAACCCGGGCAAGCACTTCATTCACCCGTTTCAGTTTGGCAGAAAAAGTATCTTTGGTGAACATGTCCAGCGGGAACATGATATTCTGCTCCACCGTCATACTGTCGAAGAGGGCCGAACCCTGAAACAGCATGCCGATCTGCTGCCTGAGCATCTTTCTGTCCTCTTCGTTCATGCTGGTAAAACTTTGTCCGCCATAGCTGACATCTCCTGAATCCGGTTCAAAAAGCCCTACCAGGCACTTCATAAAAACCGTTTTGCCGCTGCCACTCGACCCGATGATGAGATTGCACTTGCCGGTCTGCATGACCGCACTCACGCCGTCGATAACGACTTTGCCATCAAACGATTTCTTTAAATCTTTTATCTCGATCATAGAGGCTTACAATAAAACAGCTGATAAAACATAATCTGCCAGCAGGATAAGCACACAGCTGACAATCACCGATCGGGTACTTGCCCTTCCGATTTCCAGCGCTCCCCCATTCACATAATATCCGTAAAAAGACGGGATGCTCGAAATAATGAATGAAAAGGTATAGGCCTTGGCCAATGCAAAAAATACATTGTACGGAAGAAAATCCTGCAATAATCCTTTATCGAATTGAGAAGCGGCCACGATTCCGGTGGCTACGCTGGCCAGTCGTCCACCCCATATTCCCAGCACCATGGAAATGACAACCAGCAACGGAATCGTAATCAGTGCAGCCAGAATCTTCGGCAGAACGAGATAGGTACGGGTATTGATCCCCATGATCTCCAGTGCGTCGATCTGTTCGCTTACCCGCATATTTCCGAGTTCACCGGCAATTTTGCTGCCTACCACACCCGCCAGCACAATACAGACGAGGGTAGGCGAAAATTCAAGAATAACGGTATCGCGCACAATCATTGCAATGGTGGACCGGGGCAGGAGCGGGCTCACCAGCTGATAGGCGGTTTGCAATGCTGATACCGCGCCCATGAAAAAAGAAATGATCACCACGATTCCCAGGGAACGGATACCGATCTCAACACACTGATGCATGAGTTCCTTCCAGTACATTTTCAGGTTTTCCGGCCTGGAAAACATTTCCTTCAACATCAGCAGATAGCGACCGAATTCTGTAAATATATTCATGAATGATAACTGGAATGAAAGTACAATTTATTTTTTGGTTCGCTTCCAGCGGGATTCCTGCTGCATGGTTCCGGTTGAAGCAGACGGGCATTTTATTTGGGCGTCGATTACTGCCACCAGCGCCATATTATAAATATTCCGGACGGAGCTGCCCAGCTGAAGAACGTGAACCGGTTTTTTTAATCCCAGTAGAATGGGTCCGATGGCGTCGGCGCCACCCACTTCCTTCAGGAGGTTATACGCCACATTCCCGGCCGCCAGATTGGGAAAAATCAGGGTGTTTACTTCCTGGTCAACCAACGAGCTAAACGGATAATTTTCCCGGAGGATATCGTTATTCAGTGCAATGCTGGCCTGCATTTCACCGTCCACAATCAGGTCAGGTGCTCTTTGTTTTACAATTTCCGTAGCCTGTGCCACCAGGCGGGCTTCCGCCGAATTGCTGGTACCGAAATTGGAATAGCTGAGCATGGCAATCCGGGGTATCAGGTTGAAATGTTTCACCTCCCTGGCAACGAGCAGCGTGATGTCGGCCAGCTCTTCCGCGGTCGGATTGAAATTCACGGTGGTATCGGCCATAAAAAGCGGACCTTTTTTCGTGAGCAAAAGATACATGCCCGCAATCTTTTTTACGTTTTCTTCCGTACCGATGATTTCGATGGCCGGCCGGATGGTATCGGGATAATTCTTGGTCAGTCCGGATATCATACCGTCGGCCTCTCCGGTTTCCACCATCATGCAACCGAAATAATTGCGGTCGCGCATGATTTTCTGTGATTCATATTTATTAAATCCGCGCCGTTGCCGTTTCTGAAAGAATATTTCCGAATACCGTTTCCTTCGTTCGCGCTGGTCTTCCGCGCGCGGATCCACGATCTGCAATTCGTCGATTTCAATTTTGTTGGTTGCGGCGATGGCCTGTATCCTGGTCTTGTTGCCTAACAGGACCGGATATGCCACGCCTTCATCGTACAATATCTGCGCTACTTTGAGGATCTTGAGATTGTCGGCTTCAGCAAATACCAAACGCCGGGGATCCCGCCTGGCCTTACTGCCTAATACCCGGATCAGCTGATTGTCCAACCCCAGCCTTTTGTTCAATTCAATCGCATAGGCATCCCAGTTTTCAATGGTAGTCTGTGCCACTTTGCTTTCCATGGCAGCCCTGGCCACCGCCGGGGCAACGGTGGAAAGCAGTCGCGGATCCAGCGGTTTGGGAATAATATACAAGGGTCCGAAGCTGATACTTTTTTCGTTGTATGCCATGTTCACGATGTCCGGAACAGGTGTTTTAGCCAGATCTGCGAGTGCGCGTACGGCGGCAAATTTCATTTCCTCGTTGATCTGTGTGGCGCGAACATCCAGCGCCCCCCGGAAAATAAAGGGAAAGCCCAGTACATTGTTTACCTGGTTGGGATAGTCGCTTCGTCCGGTGGCCATGATAAGATCGTCCCGCACGGCCGTCGCCGTTTCATATTCGATTTCCGGATCAGGATTGGCCATGGCGAATACAATGGGCTTTCTCGCCATGCTCTTTATCATTTCCGGGCTGATTACATTACCAACGCTCAATCCTACGAAAACATCCGCATCTTTCATTGCTTTGTCGAGGGTGAGTTCCGGTTTGTCCGTGGCAAACAGCATTCTGTCCTCATCCAGGTCGGTCCTGCCTGTATGGATTACGCCGTCTTTATCGAATACGATAAAATTTGCCGGTTTTGCACCGAGCGACACATAGAGTTTGATGCAGGCCATGGCGGCTGCTCCCGCACCGTTGATCACGAATTTAACACGGTCAATTTTTTTTCGCTGGAGTTCCAGCGCATTGATCAGCGCCGCGCTGCTGATGATGGCCGTTCCATGCTGATCATCGTGCATTACCGGAATCCGGAGCAGCGCACGGAGCTGCTTTTCGATATAGAAACATTCCGGCGCCTTAATGTCTTCCAGATTGATTCCGCCGAAGGTTGGTTCGAGCGACTTTACGATTTGCACAAATTTTTCCGGATCCCTTTCGTTGATCTCAATATCGAATACATCGATATCTGCAAAAATCTTGAAGAGCACACCCTTTCCTTCCATAACCGGCTTGGAGGCTTCCGGGCCGATATCGCCAAGTCCCAATACCGCCGTGCCATTGGTGATTACGGCCACCAGGTTGCCTTTGGCGGTATACTTATAGACGTCTTCTATATTATTTACGATTTCCTTGCAGGGTTCAGCCACACCCGGCGAATAAGCCAGCGAAAGATCCCGCTGGGTCTTTGCTTCCTTGGTGGGAATCACTTCAATTTTACCCGCCCTGCCGCGGGAATGGTAATCGAGTGCTTCTTCCTTCCTGAGTTGCTTTTTTTGCATGGAATAAGTTAAGCAGAATATACACTTGCGCCCAGCCAGGCCATCATCCCCATGCCGGTTTCAATGGCAGATTCATCAATATTAAAGGTAGGGGTATGTACGCTGGAAGTAATGCCTTTGCCTTCATTCATTACGCCGAGCCGGTAAAAACATCCCGGAATTTCCTGGGTATAATATCCGAAATCCTCGGCGCCCATCCGTACTTCCGTTTCCAGTATGTTTTCCCTGCCGGCATATTCTTCCGCCTTCGTTCTGGCCACCGGATAAAGCAGTACATCATTATTCACGACAGGATAGCCGACGTCTACATGCACATCGATCTCGGCGCCGGTGGATATAGCAAGTCCCTTTGCTATTTTCCGGATCAGGTTATGGGCCTGAAACCGCCAGGATTCATCCATTGCCCGGAACGTGCCCATCAGCTTTACTTCAGAAGGAATCACGTTGGTGGTATAGCCCCCCTGAAATGAACTGATGGTAAGCACGGAGGGAGTAAACGGATTTTTATTCCGGCTGATGATCTGTTGCAGGGCAACCACCAGCTGGGAGGCAACCAGTATTGTATCTACCGTGAGCTGCGGCGTGGATGCATGGCCTCCCTTACTGCGCACGCTGATATATATTTCATCGGCGCTCGCCATGGACGGTCCGCCCCGGAAACTCAGTTTGCCGATCTCCAGCCCCGGGTGCACGTGCAGTCCGAAGATAGCCTGCGGCTGCGGATTATGTAATACGCCTTCTTTTATCAGGAGGCTGGCGCCGCCCGGATTTTTTTCTTCCCCCGGCTGAAAGATCAGTTTTACCGTACCCTCCCATTCATCTTTTAATTCATTCAGTATTTTGGAAGCGCCCAGCAGAATACTGGTATGTGCATCATGTCCGCAGGCATGCATAACCCCATCGTTCTGCGATTTGTAAGGAACAGCATTTTCTTCGCGTATGGGCAGCGCATCCATGTCGGCCCGCAGCGCAATGACCCGCTTGTCCGGATTTTTTCCCCTGATCATACCCACCACACCGGTGGTTGCCTTCACTTCAAACGGAATACCCAGCCCCTTCAGTTTTTCCTGTACAAAGGCGGAGGTCTGAAACTCCTTATAACTTAATTCGGGATGCGCATGGAGGTGGCGGCGGATAGCAATGGTTTCAGGCGCATATTGCTTTGCGAGTTGATGGATCTTTTCTTTCAGCATAAATAGAGATTACTCTGGTTTCACGTAAATGATGTCCGGAACAATGTAAACCCCGGAAGGAAAAAGTCCGCTCAGCTTATCCACATACAGTTGCGCTTCTTCCTTTGTTTTGAAATTGCCAACTTTCAGTTTGTAATTCGGCGGCTGATAAATGAGATAGGGTTTGAGTTCGGGATACTGCTGGTAGACTTTTGTTTTAATGGCAAAGACCTCGTTCCTGTCTTTCGAATTGGCCACCTGGATCCGGAATCCCGGCTGATTACTCCGGCTTTCGCGCGTGGTGACTTCGTTGATGCGTATCTGGATATTCATCAGGGAATCAACCCGCGGGTCGCGGTGTACGGCTGCCGAAGTCAGGACGGAATCCCGGCTGTCTGCATCCTGGGCGTTTGCAGTTACCGTGTACAGTAAACTTATTATTAATATCAGTTTTCTGTTCATTTCGTTTGTATTAAGATTTCTTTCTCCTGGGCCAGCAGGGTAAGGCTGCCGCTGCATCCGATTCTTGTGGCGCCCGCCGCTATCAGTTCCTTTGCAAATGCGTAGGTCCTGATTCCGCCGGAGGCCTTGATCTGAACCTGTTCCGGCAACTCTTTTCTCATGATCTGTACCGCGGCAACCGATGCACCCTTTTCGGCATAGCCGGTAGAGGTTTTCATAAAATCAATTCCGCATTTTCCGTAAAGCCTGCAACAGCGGATAATTTCTTCTGTTGTGAGCAAGCCGCTTTCCACGATCACTTTAATGATTCTTTCTTCCTGATGAACGGCTTTTACCAGCTCCAGCATTTCTTTCTCCAGATACTCCCATTGCCCGTTTTTTAATGCGATCAGGTTGATAACGACATCCAGTTCATCTGCGCCGTCTTCCATGGCCAGCTTAATTTCGTCCAGTTTGGATGCAACGGAAGAATAACCCATTGGAAAACCAATGACAGTTGCTGTTTTTACCCCGGTCCCCTTTACCTGACCGGCTGCCCGTTTTACCGTATAGGGAGGTACACAAACCGCCGCAAAGGCATATTGCATGGCTTCCCTGCATAACTGATCGATTTCGGCAAAACGGCAGGCGGGTTTTAAGAGGGTGTGATCAATATAAGAAGAAATTTTTTGTTCCGGATCAGGCATTTAACAGATTTCAGGCCCGAAATTAGTTCATTTCAGTAAATTCGGTTCCGGGATCCAAACTGCTTATCACTTTTATTATGAAATGCATATTCCATTTCCGTTCGCTTATCCTTTCATTATTGTTTTTTCCTGTTTGGGGATCAAAGGCCCAGGAGAAACTTGACAGCCTTTTACCCGTTCGCGGGCTGTGCATAGGTGCACCGATGCCTGCTGCCGTGGATTCGTTTGTGGACTTTATTGACCGGGGCGTTGCTGCGAATAAAATAAACCTGATCATCCTGCAGATAGATTACCATTATCAGTTCAAGTCCCATCCGGAGCTGACCGACAGCTTCGCCCTGTCCACGGCAGATATAAAAAAGATCGTGGCGGCGTGCCGGAAAAATAATATCCGGCTCATTCCGCAAATAAATCTGCTCGGGCACCAGTCCTGGGCCAATAAGACCGGTATGCTGCTGAAAAAATATCCGCAATTCGACGAAACACCGTGGATTAGTATGCCGGCAGTATATAAGTGGCCAAATGCCGACAGCCTCTATTGTAAAAGTTATTGTCCGCTGTATCCCGGACTGCATAAAGTTATTTTTGATGTGATGGATGAACTCGTTGATGTTTTTGAAGCATCGGCTTTCCATGCCGGAATGGATGAAGTATTTTTTATCGGAGAGGATAAATGTCCCCGTTGTGCGCACCACGATCGTTCCAGGCTGTTTGCGGACGAAGTGAAGACTCTCCGGGATCACCTCGCTGAAAGGAATAAGACTTTGTGGATCTGGGGCGACCGCCTGATCGATGGCCGCACGACGGGCATCGGCATGTGGGAAGCCAGTTATAATGACACCTGGCGGGCTGTGGATATGATTCCGAAAGATGTGGTGATCTGCGACTGGCATTACGAGCGGCCGGATAAGACAGCCGTATATTTTTCTATGAAGGGGTTACAGGTGCTTACCTGCCCCTGGAGAGATCCCCAGCTCGCCGTTCAGCAGATTCAGGACGTCCTGAACTTTCGCGCTAATTCAACCCCGGAAATGAAAGACCGTTTCCAGGGTATTCTCGAAACCACATGGACGCATACCGGAAGGTTTATGCAGGGTTATTACAACCCGCAGCCGGGGGATGAACATTCTTCCTGGAATACGTACAGGGCAATCTGTGATGAAATCGGAAGGCTGAAGTAAAAAATAAAAAGTAAAAATCAGGTGAGTTTTCGCCTTTTGAGGAATTTGAACAAGACGATGGCAATCACCAGGAGGAGGCCGAATATTAAAAGGTCGTAGCGGATCATGGATGCCTTGCGTTCGTCGTTCTGCCGAAGCTCTTTTTCCGAGTCACTGATGTATTTTGTTAATCCGGGGAAATGTTTATTCATTTCCCTTACATCCTGAAATTTCCGCAGGGCTTCTTTGTAATATTCCCGGTCGTAGAAAATCACGCCGTCTCCGAATACCACAGACACGTCGCTGGGGATTGCGAGCACGCCGGCACTATCCAGGTACTCTTCCAGGATGGAAACAGGGATAGCAAAATTTAAACCGGCGGCAAGGCCCCCGCTATTTTCCAGGCTGCCGAATGTGGTGAGTCCCACCACTTCTCCCTTTTCGTTACAAACCGGACCTCCGCTGCTGCCCCGGTTAATATTGGCATCCATCTGGATCAGCGGCCATCCTTCCACCGACTTTTTCCGGGCACTTACAATGCCGGTTGTCAGGGTGGGTTCAATGGCAGATTCGGACGATACATAATTATTATTTGTTACCGGCCCCGGAAATCCATACACGTATAACTGTTCTCCCACTTTCGGTAATTCATCCTTCGCTATCTTCAAGGTAGGCAGGGTGCTGTCGCCGTCAATTTTCAGAATGGCAATATCCTTTCCCGGCATAGGCTGTCCTTTGATCACCACATGCGCAATTTTTTTAATGGCAAGGGATGCACCATTTGTGGAATCCGCGCCATATTCTATAAAGATGTCTTTTTTCAGATCATACAGGGCCATGGAAAATAAACGGGCGTAGACTGAAGCATAGGTATTGTATAGCAGGGTTCTTTGCTGATCAGAAAACCGCGTAGCCCAGGCATTTTCAAAAGCAGAAATATTCGCTTCTGTGATCTGCTGGAAAGCGGAAAGAATAAACTGGCGGCGGATAAAGGCTTTATCGCGGTCAATCAGGTGACAATTGGTGGCCACATAACCATCTCCGGTGACCAGGAAACCTGTTCCGCTGGAAGTAATTTCTTCGGGTTGCTTAATATAGTCCTGCGTGGCCTTAAAAAACCGGTTCGGATGATTGCTGATCTGCGTAAGTACAATATCCAGCTTTTGTTCGGGCGTATAGATCGCGCCGCTGCTGTCGATTTTCTGCAGGGAATCCAGAAGGCTGTTAAAATTGTGCGAATCCAGCCGCATATTGTTTACATATACATCGGCCGAAAAAACGGTCCGGACCATCACTACTCCGGGCCGGTTGATCCCATAGTTCTGTACCGCCGTAAGCTTCTGTGTTTTTGCCGGAATGGAACACGAAAAAACAAATAAATTCAGGGCTAATAACGGCCTTAATAGAAGAAGTTGGATTTTCATGATTTCGTCTCCCGTATATAAAACCTTAAAAGGGGTAACTTGTTGTATTTTAAAGGTAAACTTTTTCTATGGCTTCTACTCAGGCCCCCCTTGCAGAAAGGCTTAGGCCCGGTTCCCTCGACCAGCTGGTGGGTCAGGACCACCTCACGGGCAGCGGCAGTATACTCAGGACAGCCATTGAACAGGGCAAAACGCCTTCCATGATTCTCTGGGGCCCGCCCGGATCCGGGAAAACCAGCATTGCCAATATTATTGCGCATACCCTGCATGTTCCGTTTTACACGCTGAGCGCCATTTCTTCCGGAGTAAAAGAGGTGCGGGAAGTTATCGAAGAGGCAAAACAAAAAGCGGGAGCAATCCTTTTCATCGATGAAATCCACCGGTTCAATAAAGGGCAACAGGATGCCCTGCTGGGCGCGGTTGAGAAAGGAATTATAACCCTGATCGGCGCCACTACGGAGAACCCTTCCTTTGAAGTTAACAGCGCATTGCTGAGCCGCTGCCAGGTTTATGTACTGAAGCCACTCAATGAAAAAGATCTGCTGCGGGTGATGGACATGGCCATAAAGAACGATCCACTTTTCAGGGAGAAAAAAATCGAATTACAGGAAACAGAAGCCCTGATCAATATTTCGGGTGGGGATGCCCGTAAGTTACTAAACCTGCTGGAACTGGTGGTTGATGCCGCCGGAACAAAAAAAATAGCCATTACCGATCAACTCGTCATGGATACAGCCCAGCAAAGGATTGCGCTGTACGACAAAAAGGGGGAACAGCATTACGATATCATATCAGCTTTTATTAAATCCATGCGGGGCAGTGATCCCAATGCCGCCGTCTACTGGCTGGCCAGGATGATTGAGGGAGGCGAGGACGTGAAGTTCATTGCCCGGCGGATGCTGATCCTTGCCAGTGAGGACATCGGCAATGCCAACCCCAACGCCCTGCTGCTGGCCAATGCCACTTTCGATGCCGTGAATAAAATCGGTTATCCGGAATCCCGTATCATACTTTCCCAGTGCGCTGTTTACCTGGCGTCTTCAGCAAAAAGCAACGCTTCCTATGAAGCCATTGATCAGGCTCTGGGCATGGTTAAAAGAACCGGCGACCTGCCGGTTCCCCTGCATTTACGAAATGCACCCACCCGGCTGATGAAGAACATGGACTATGGGAAAGGATATCAGTACAGTCATGGTTATGCGCAGAATTTTTCTCCCCAGGAATATCTTCCCGGCGAACTCAGCGGAAATGTTTTTTACGATCCCGGCAAAAATGCCCGGGAAGAAGAAATGCGAAAACACTTGCGGGGATTGTGGGGAAAGAAATATGGGTATTAATGAGGTGATTTGAAGATGTGTAAAGAATGTGCTGATGTGTAAATATGCAAATGTGTAAATTGAGGCAGCGTCAGCCGCAGATCCAATTAAGGAGATTTAGTTTCCTTTAATTAATTATCAACCGGATTCCGGAAATCCTGCATATCTACATAAGATTTTAATATTGATTCCATTTATTTACACATTTGCATATTTACACATCAACACATTATTTTCACATTTCTAAACTCTCCAATTGATCTCCTGGATCTGCAAACATTTCAACGACCTGACTCTCCGTGAGCTTTATGCCATTTTGCAATTGCGCAACGCAGTTTTTGTAGTGGAACAAAACTGCCCTTATAATGATTGCGACTACAAAGATTTACAGGCCTGGCATTTAATGGGAATGGAAAATGAACAACTGCTCGCATATGCAAGGCTGATCCCGGCCGGAATTTCTTATCCTGAATGTTCGATCGGCCGCGTGGTAAGCTCTCCGGCAGCCCGGGGAAAGGGTCTGGGAAAAGAACTCATGCGGGAAAGTATACGAAGAACCGGAGAAATTTTCCACGCCCGCTCCATCCGCATTGGCGCTCAGTTATATCTGCAGCATTTTTATAGTAGTTTCGGTTTTATCAGAGACAGCGATGTCTATTTAGAGGATAATATTCCCCACATTGAAATGTTGATAAAACCAAAATGAAACTCCATTCCAGTAATTGGAATTTGTCCAAATAATATAGTTTATCCTCCCTACACCATTTTAAGAATAATTCCCGTTCTTGTCTGGTAACCGGCCTTTTATTTTATTAAATAACCGGAATCCAAACCGCCGAAAACTAAATCGATATTCAATGAAAACAGGTCTACACTCCAATATACGGAAGTGTTTGTGCTCACTGGCTATTCTGCTGGTCTTTTCCACCCCGTCATTCTGCCAGCTTTCTGCCGGCAATTATTTCGAAGGCGGTTTTACCGTCGGCCCGATGGTATTTCTCGGAGATCTTGGAGGTCATGTTGGAAAGGGAACTCCTTTTCTGAAAGATTATAATATGAACGCCACAAAACTTTCTTATGGCGTTTATCTCGCTGCGCATCCCAATGAATTGTTCGGATTCCGTCTCTCCGCCAATTTCGGCAAAGTGGATGGCGATGATAACTATATTAAAGGAAAGGGTGGGCTGGAAGAAGCGCGCCTTGCCCGAAACCTCAATTTTAAGTCGAATATTTCCGAGGCTAATTTTATGCTGGAATTATATCCTACCGTTTTATTTGAAGACCAGCCGACAGAGGTAACCGGACGCCTGAGACCTTATGGAGTAATTGGTGTGGGTGTATTTCATTTTAACCCGATGGGTTCTTATATTGATCCGAATACTTCCCAGAGCACCTGGGTTTATCTTCAGCCCCTGCACACAGAAGGACAGGGTTTTCCCGAATACCCCAACCGCCCCAACTATGCCCTTACACAATTGAATATTCCGATGGGTGTGGGTATTAAATATTATATCAGTGAGAAAGTAAATCTTTCTTTCGAAGTACTTCACAGAAAAACATTCACCGATTATCTGGATGATGTGAGTACGAATTTTGTGGACCCGTCTTTATTTGCCGCCCATCTTCCGGCAGGTGACGCCCAGATCGCAACTGCGATGGCTAACAAAAGCCCCTTGCAGGGCATCCCCGGCAGTGCTTTCAATCCCGGAGATCAGAGAGGAGACCAGACGCAAAAAGATGCCTATTTTACTTTTGGCCTCAAGCTGGGGATCCGCCTGGGAAGAGATCACAGCTACGACAATTCAACCAGATGTCCGCTACTGCGGTTCTAAATAGTTTATGTTAATCCGTACCCTTTATTTTTTTTACCCTTATTATGAAAACCAAAACCCGAAAACGATCAGTTAAGTGGATTCCCGCAATGATGTCCGTCGTTTTTCTTACGGCATCCCTGCTGTCCTATGCAGGGTCTTTACCTGCCGGGCCATCGGCTGTAGTCGTCACAAAAAGTCTGAACAACAAAAAGCACAAGATCAGGCTTTTTACTGCATCGGATGCCAAAACCATTTTATTTACGGTGGACGGTATGAATGGAAAACACTATACCCTCTTCGTATTCGATCTGGAAGGAAAACTGATTACCCAGTCCGCGATCCTGAACCACGAAACCAGTATTCTGCCAGGTATTAGCCCGGGTGGTTATTTGTACGAGGTTTTTGTGGATGATCAGAAAGTGGAAAACGGCCAACTGACCGTTAAATAACATTCAATGCAAAACCAATAAGCGGCGGGAAAATTGGTAAGATCCTTTTATCCGAAGGTTAAGTAAAACCTGATCCGTTCCCTATTTTTTGTACCCTGAGATTTTATTAATTCAATCCCGCTTCCCTTATTGGCATTTTATCTATTTTGGTTCTCCAATATCTTCAACGGCCGGCGATGAGTAATTGCCGTCCGTTTGTTTTTTAGCTCTGCCGGTTATTCTGCCACGCCGCAATTCGCGCTCGATCCTTTTGTATTGGTCAGACCATCAGGTAAATAAAGTTATACTATCCATTCATTTCAGCTTTCAGGTATTGCCCGGTAAAGCTTCCTTTCACTTCAATAAGTTTTTCAGGCGCCCCTTCAAACAGGATCCTGCCTCCACCATCCCCGCCTTCCGGTCCAAGATCAATCACATGATCCGCCACTTTGATCACATCCATATTGTGTTCAATCACCAGCACGGTATTACCCCGGTCCACCAGTTTGTTCAGCACATTCAGCAAATGACTGATATCCTCAAAATGCAAACCGGTGGTAGGTTCATCGAGTATGTAAAATGTTTTTCCTGTTTCACGTTTCGATAGTTCTGTTCCCAGTTTTACCCGTTGTGCTTCTCCCCCGCTGAGCGTTACGGCAGATTGCCCGAGCGTGATATATCCCAGTCCTACTTCCTGCAATACTTTGATCTTGCGATAGAGATAATGCACGTTCTGAAAAAATTCCACCGCCTCATCCACCGTCATGTCCAGCACATCGCTGATCGATTTCCCTTTATAACGGATCTCCAGGGTTTCCCGGTTATATCTTTTGCCATTGCATTTTTCACAATGCACATATACATCCGGCAAGAAATTCATCTCGATCACGCGCATTCCGCCGCCTTCGCAAACATCGCAGCGGCCGCTTTTCACATTGAAAGAAAACCTGCCGGCAGTATAGCCCCTGATCTTGGCTTCCGGTATGGATGCAAATAAAGTTCTGATATCAGTAAAGAATCCGCAATAGGTTGCCGGATTACTGCGCGGTGTACGGCCGATGGGCGACTGATCTATTTCAATCACCTTGTCAATATTTTCCAGCCCTTTGATGGTCTTATACTCCAGGGCAATCCCCTTTGAACCAAAAGCATGATGGCTCAATAGCGGATATAAGGTTTCGTTGATGAGCGTCGATTTTCCGCTTCCGCTCACGCCCGTTACCACAATGAATTTACCGAGCGGCAGGCGAACATCCACATTTTTTAAATTATTTCCTTTGGCGCCTTTCAGGTCGAGGAACTTCCCATTTCCAGTTCTTCTTTCCGGCGGAACAGCTATCTGCACATGTCCGTTCAGATAATCCGCCGTGAGCGTATTCAGTTTCAGCATTTCTTCCGGCGTTCCCTGGGCAACCACGCGGCCTCCGTGATGACCGGCCTTCGGACCGATATCCACGAGGTAATCTGCTGCCATCATGATTTCCTTATCGTGTTCCACCACCAGGATGCTGTTGCCGATATTGCGCAGATTCTGCAATGCAAGGATCAGCCGGTGATTATCCCGCTGATGCAGACCGATGCTCGGTTCATCGAGTATGTAGGTAATGCCCTGCAGCTGCGATCCGATCTGCGTGGCCAGGCGGATTCGCTGGGATTCGCCGCCACTCAGGGTTCTGGTCGGCCGGTTCAGCGTAAGATACGTGAGGCCCACATCCAGGAGAAACTGCAGGCGTTCGCGGATTTCTTTCAAAAGATCCTTGGCAATCTTTTGCTGCTTTGTATTTAATCTTTTTTCCAAACCACTAAACCATGCAAGCAATTTATCCAGGTTCAGTTCATTCAGCTCTGCAATATTTTTGTTGTCCACCCGGAACCACAGGCTCTCTTTCTTCAGTCTCGCCCCCCCACATACATCACAGGGTTTTAATTCCATGAATTTTTCCACCCATTCCCGGAGCGAATCCGTTCCGGATGCACCGAACCATCTCTTTAACATGGGGATCAGTCCTTCATATTCCGCATCGCCCGGAACCTGTTCGCTTTCGTCAAAATCGAGCGCTTCCTCTCCCACCGTTTCCGTTGTTCCGTACAGGATCAGGTTCAGCGCCTTGCGGGGCATCTCCTTAATGGCGGTATCCAGGCTGAATTTATTTTTCTTCGCCAGTTTCTCCACCTGGTTAAAAACATAGGCTTCCCTTTCTCCACCCAATGGAATAATGCCGCCCTCTTTCACCGACTTGCTGTCATCCGGAATGATAGCATTCATACTCACCCGGTACACGGAGCCAAGTCCTTTACACACCGGACAGGCGCCATAAGGAGAATTGAAAGAAAAGCTATTCGGAGAAGGTTCTTCGTAACTGATGCCCGTGTCTTCGCACATCAGTAGCTTACTGTACTGAACCACCTGATCGCTTTCGTTGATCAGCAGGAACATCAGGTCCTTTCCCATTTTGAGCGCATTCTGAATGCTCTGGCTTACGCGCGTCCGCATATCGGCAGTAACCGCAAGCCGGTCCACCACCACTTCAATATCATGGATCTTGTAACGGTCTACCTGCATCTTCGGCGCCAGGTCCTTCACTTCCCCGTCCACCCGCACTTTTACAAACCCCTTTTTACGGATGTCCTCAAACAGTTCGCGGTAATGGCCCTT
>Ga0134125_10001542_pt1 | contig 28116 bp, 18 predicted proteins | sample KB31751_FD_96464 | JGI IMG/M metagenome (GOLD analysis project Ga0134125, IMG submission 96464) | Terrestrial soil microbial communities with excess Nitrogen fertilizer from Kellogg Biological Station, Michigan, USA - KB3-175-1 | ecosystem: Environmental > Terrestrial > Soil > Unclassified ... | reverse complement strand
GGCGGCGGCTTCGGTGGCGGCTTCGGTGACGGAGGCGGTGGCGGCAATTTCTGAGCCGCCTCGGCACAGGAGAGGATTCCGGCGGCGCGGCCGTCGGGTGCATGACCAGAACCAGTAAACCCAGTGGAAGGTGACATCGTGATCAAGCAGTCAATTTTCGGGCGCATCGCCCAGCTCGCCAAGGCGAACATCAACGCCATGATCGACTCGGCCGAGGACCCGCAAAAGATGCTGGACCAGATGGTGCGGGACTACACGAATAACATCGCCGAGGCCGAAACCGCGGTCGCCCAAACCATCGGCAACCTGCGGATGCTCCAGCAGGACCACCAGGAGGACCAGGAAAACGCACGTGACTGGGGAAACAAGGCCCTTGCCGCCTCGCGCAAGGCCGACGAGTTCCGCTCAGCCGGCAAGGAATCGGACGCCGTGAAGTTCGACAACCTCGCCAAGGTCGCCATTCAGCGGCAGATGCAGTCGGAGGGCGAGGCCAGGTCCGCGGAACCGACGATCGCTTCCCAAGAGGAAATCGTGGAAAAGCTCAAGGTGGGGCTGAACGCCATGAAGCACAAGCGCCAGGAACTGGTGTCCAAGCGCGATGAACTCGTGGCCCGGGCTAAGGCCACCCAGGCCCAGTCGCAGGTCCAGGATGCCCTGAAGAGCATCGACATCATGGATCCGACGAGTGAGGTCTCGCGGTTCGAGGAAAAGGTCCGTCGCGAGGAGGCCCGGGTCCAAGGCGCAGCCGAATTGGCCGCTTCCAGTCTTGACGCCCAGTTCGAGTCGCTCGAGGACCTGGGCGAGCAAACCGAGGTCGAGGCACGCTTGGCCGCACTGAAGGCCGGGTCCGGCCAGAACGCCGCCCTCGGTTCCTCACCCACCGGAACCGGCGCCCACTCCCCCGAGGGCACCGGCACCAGTTACTGAGGCCGACCCGGGGCAGGCTTGCGGGGTAATGCGAAGGCCCCTGGCCAGGTGGATCACCTGGCCAGGGGCCTTCATGTGGTTGCGGGGACAGGATTTGAACCTGTGACCTCCGGGTTATGAGCCCGGCGAGCTACCGAACTGCTCCACCCCGCGTCGCGAGATATGACTCTACACGAAAGAGCGGGGCACCCAAAATCGTCACCGCACGCCCGGGACTACTTCTCCGCGATCATGCGCCCGATGATCAACCTCATGATCTCGTTGCTGCCCTCCAGGATCTGGTGCACACGTAGGTCGCGGGCGATTTTTTCCAGGCCGTACTCGCTGAGGTAGCCGTAGCCGCCGTGGAGCTGGATGGCGGCATTGGCGGTCTCGAACCCCGCATCGGTCGCGACCCGCTTGGCCATGGCGCACAGCTTGAGGGCGTCGACGGACCCCTCGTCCAATGCCGCCGCGGCCCGCCACAGCAGGGTCCGCGCGGTGACCAGCTTCGTCTCCATGTCCGCGAGCTCGAACAGCAGGGCCTGCTGGTTGATCAGCGCGCCGCCGAAGGCGTGGCGTTCCTTCAGGTACGCCGCGGACTTGTCCAGGGCGGCTTGGCCTCCGCCCAGCGAGCAGGCCCCGATGTTCAGCCGTCCGCCGTTGAGCCCCTTCATGGCGATCGCGAACCCGTCCCCTTCCCCGCCCAGGCGGTTGCCCACGGGCACCCTGGCGTTGTTGAAGATGACCTGGCGCGTGGGTTGCGCGTTCCAGCCCATCTTCTTCTCCAGGGCGCCGAACTCCAGCCCCTCGGTACCGGCGGGGACGATGATGGCGGAAATGCCGCGGCTGCCAGTCTCGGCCGTGCGAGCCATGACGAGGTAGTAGCCGGCGGCCCCGGCCCCGGAGATGAACTGCTTGACGCCGTTGAGGACGTAGTCGTCTCCCTCTCGGACGGCACGGGTGGTCAGCGCCGCCGCGTCCGAGCCTGCGCCCGGCTCCGTGAGGCAGTAGCTGCCCAGCTTCTCCATCGTGGCCATGTCGGAAATCCACTGCGCACGCTGGCGGTCATCACCGAAGGTATCGATCATCCAGACGACCATGTTGTGGATGGAAATGTAGGCGGCAATGGTTGGACAGGCGCGGGCCAGTTCCTCGAAGATCAGGACCGCGTCGCTGCGGGTCAGCCCGGAGCCGCCGTACTCCTCGCGGGCATAGATGCCGCCCATGCCCAGATCCCCCGCCTGACGCAGGACGTCCACGGGGAAGTGGTGTTCCTGATCCCAGCGCTCTGCGTGCGGGGCGATCTGTTCCGTCGCGAATTCCCGGACCATTTCGAGCATGGCCTGCTGCTCGTCATTGAGCTCGAACATCGTTATCCTTTCGGCCCGTGGGCCTTGACGGTCCCGTCGCCAACGGACGGGAGGAACCTCAGCGGCTCACCTTGCCCATGAGCGAGGCGACCGGTCCGATGAAGATGGGGCGCGCCAGGAACGCGGCCCCGACCATGACGACGACCGAGATGGCAAAGAGGATGAACCCCATCCAGCCATGCCCGTCCTGGGCGGCATACATGTGGTTCAGATTCCGAAGGGCACCGGTTGCGAGCACCAGCGTCACATGCACGATCACAAACAAGACGAAGTAGAGCATCACCGGGAAATGCACGGCACGAGCCGCCTCGATCGGGTAGAAGCGGTTCAGCTTCTGTGCCTTTGCCGGCCAGATCGAGGACATCCGCAACCCCGTGATGATGGCCAGTGGTGCCGCGATGAACACGGTCAGGAAGTAGGTCAGCAACTGCAGGCTGTTGTAGTTGACCCACCCGTTCTCCAGCGGCCAGTTCAGCGAGGCATATTGCAGGCCGGCCGAGAGCGCGTTCGGGAGGACATCCCAGCTGGTGGGCACGATGCGCCGCCACTGTCCGGTGGAAAAGAGCAGGATGATGAAGACGATGCCATTGAGCACCCACAGCACATCCAGGCTCTGGTGCAGCCATAGGTCCAGGCTGATGCGTTTCGGGGCCTTCTTCGACTTGAACAGACCCTTGTTCTTCCGCACCCAGTGCGCCGCAGGCCGCTGGACGGTCCGCACCTTCCACCCGGTCTGGATGATCAGGACGATGAAGAAGGCATTGAGGAAGTGCTGCCAGCCAAGCCACGCGGGCAGGCCAACGGGGGCGGTCGCGGGCAGCGCCACACGCCCGGGGTAATCCGACAGGAACCGCGCCCCTGCCTCGGTGCCCGTGTACCAGCGGGCGCCGAGGACAACCAGGGCCAGGACCACGACGGCCCCCGCCGCATACAGGCCCAGGCGCAGCCAGGGCCAGGGGGTCGGTCCGGATGGGGTGCGCTCCTGCTTCACCGATGGTCCTCTCGTGCGGGGATGCTGCTGACGATAATACTAGGCCATGCAAGTATTTAGTAGGACGCCAAAGCGTTGTTCGCGGTATCTGCACATGCGAAGGGCCCCGGCCGATGTTTCCATCGGCCGGGGCCCTTCCGTCGTTGCGGGGACAGGATTTGAACCTGTGACCTCCGGGTTATGAGCCCGGCGAGCTACCGAACTGCTCCACCCCGCGTCGTAGTACAAGCTTCTCACCTTCGAGGCCGAACCCCAAATCGAAGGGCGGCGGTGTCACGCAGATCACTGCATGCCACCGCCGCCGCCCATCGCCCTGGACGACGGGTTCCGGTGCGAGGCCGGGAACCTTTCGCCCCTAGCCGCCGGAACCGCTGGCGGGAGCCGATTCCTCTTGGTCGGGCGCCTGGCTTTCGGGCGCCTGCCCGCCCTGGCCCGCATCGCCGGAGATCTCGCCTTCGGCGCTCAGGGCCTTGTCCAGGGCATCGCTGAGCTTCTTCTGCTCGTTGCCGTAGGCGGCGAAGTCTCCCTTGGCGAGAGCTTCCTGCCCGGCCTTGATGGCCGCGTCCGCTGCCGCGAGCGCCTCCTTGAGCTGCTGCTCGGCGCTGGCAGGGGCGGTGTCGGAGGGCTTGCCACCGGCGTTGCCCCCGGACTTGTTGCCGTCGCCCTCGTTGGTGACCGCGCCCGACGAGCCGTCGAAGAGCTGGTCAAGTGCCTCGGACAAGGTGTCGGCGAACCCGACCTTGTCGCCGAAGGACACGAGCACCTTGCGCAGCGTCGGGTAGGACGTTTCGCCGGTGGACTGGACGTAGACCGGCTGGACGTACAGGATGCCGCCGCCAACGGGCAGGGAGAGCAGGTTTCCGTTGAGCACCTCGGAGGCGCCCTGGCGCAGCAGGTTGAGCTGGGTGGAAACCGTCGTGTTGGAGTCGAAGTTCTGCTGGGCCTGGCCGGGCCCGGGAACCACGGTGTTGCGCGGCAACTCCAGCAACCGCAAGGTGCCGTAGCCCTCGGCCTTCTCCCCGGCCTTGTCGCCGGCGTCGGCTTCGGCGGAGAGGAACCCATAGAGCACGTTGCGCTGGGCGCTGCCCGCATTGGTCGCGGGGATGAACGTGCTGGTCAACGAGAACGTTTCCGATTCCTGCTTCGGCATGCGCAGCGAGAGGTAGTACGGCGGCTGCGGTACCTGCTTGTCGGACTGGGTTGGGTCGTTGGGGACGACCCAGGCGTCGTTTGACTCGTAGAAGTCGTCCGGGTCGGTCACGTGGTACTCCCCCAGCAGGGTCCGCTGCACCTTGAACAGGTCCTCGGGGTAGCGCACGTGGCTCATCAGCTCGCCCGAGATCTCCGAGATCGGCTTCACCGTGCTCGGGAAGACCTTCTGCCAGGCCTGCAGCAGCGGCTCGTCGGGCTCCCAGGCGTACAGGTCGACGGAACCGTCGTAGGCGTCCACCGTGGCCTTGACCGAGTTGCGGATGTAGTTCACCTTCCCGGACAGCGCATTCGTGCGGTTCGCCCCGGTGAGCGAATCGCGCACCGCGGTGTCGAGCTGCTGCTCGGTCGAATACGGGAAGGAGCTGTTGGTGGTGTATGCGTCCACGATCCACTTCACGCGGCCGTCAATGATCGCCGGATAGGCGTTCGAGTCCACGGTCAGGTAGGGGGCGACCTTCTGGACGCGCTCCTTGGGGCCGCGGTCGTAGAGGATCTGGGATTCGCTGTTGATCGCATCCGAGAGCAACAGGTCCGTGGAGCTGAACTTCAGGGAGTAGACCAGGCGGTTGAAGAAGCTGCCGACATTCGGGCCGCCGTCGCCTTGGAAAGTGGTCTTGGCATCGCCTTCGCCGGACTGCCCCGAGGGGCGGTCAAGCTCGCGGGGCGCCCAGTCGTCGGGGCCGCCGACGATGGAGTACTGCGGGGAGAATTCCCCGAAGTAGATGCGCGGCTCGTAGGTGGAGTCGTTGCCCAGCACCCCCTCGCTGGGGATGCCCGAAAGCATGAAGTCGGGACGTCCACCGGCACCGACCTTGGCGCCGTAGGCGGCCACGACCCCGTATCCGTGGGTGTAGGTCACATGCTGGTTGACCCAGCTGTCGGTCGGGTCAACGTTCAGTTCGCGCACGGCAATGACGGTGTCCTCCGTCTTGCCGTCGACGTCGTAGCGGTCGACGTTCAGCGTCGGCGCGAACCGGTAGTAGGTGCGGAACTGCTGCAGCTGGGCGAACGCGTCGGAGACGAGGTTCGGATCCAGCAGGCGGATGTTCGTGGTGGTCGCCTTGTCCTTGGCCAACGCGTTCTTGGCCGTGTTCACGGTGGCGTTGTAGGGGCTGGACTGCACGCCATCGAGTCCGTAGGCCTTGCGGGTCATCTCGATGTTGCGCTGGATGTACGGCTGCTCGAGGGTCTTCTCCGAGGGGACGACCTTGAACTGCTGGACCAGCATGGGGTAGATGCCGCCGGCGACCAGCGCCGTGACGACGAGGACCGCCGTGCCGACGAGCGGGAGCTTCCAGCGGCCCATGATGGCGCCGACGACGAAGAGCACGGCGACGATGATCGCGGCGACCACCAGGATGGTCTTGGTGGGGATGACCGCATGGACGTCGGTGTAGAGGGCGCCGGCCACGCGGCCCCCCTGGTCCTCCAACGTGCTGTAGCGGTCCAGCCAGAAATTCGCGCCCTGCAACAACAGGAACAGCGCGGCGGCAATGCTCACATGCAGGCGTGCGGCGCGGGAAATGCTCACCCCGCCGCGTTCCTGGATCCGGATGCCGCCGTAGAGGTAGTGGGTCAGCAAGCCGGCGATGCCCGCGATCAGCACGACGCTGATGAGGAACCCGACGATCAGCCCGTAGAACGGCAGCGAGTTCATGTAGAACGAGAGGTCCTTGTGGAACTGCGGATCGACCTCGCCGAAGGGCACCTGGTGGATGAAAAGGAGGATGGTCTGCCACTGCGAGGCGATCGCCGTGGCGGCAAAGGCACCGATGACCAGCGGGATGCCCCACATGAGGAGCCGGCGGATGGGCTCCAGCTGAGCTTGGTAACGCGAGATGCTGTCGGGCATCTGCAGGTCCGGGGCATAGACCGGACGGCTCTTGAAAGCCACCTGGAGGCTCGCCCAGATCGCACCGGCCATCACCAGGAATGCCACGACGAAGACGGCGACCTTGGTGAGCATCTCGGTCCAGAACACCTCGCCAAAGCCCACCTGGTTGAACCAGAGGACATCGGCGTAGATGTTGGCGAAGAAGATGAATGCCGCCACCAGGATGCCGATCACCACGATCGTCGGCACCAGGGGCGAGGACTTCCTGGCCGGGGTGGGACGCCGCTGGCCGCCGCCGTCGTCGCCTCCGGGTCCCTGGGGACGCCGGCCGAACGGGTTGTCAGGACCGAAACTCACTTATTGAACCTCATCGTCGGAACGAGCTACTGCGCGCCCCGCATCGGACAGGGGGTGCACGAAACCATTCTGCCTTGCGCGAGGTCAAGTCGCGAATGCCCGCGCCGCGGTCGGGGCGGCGGTGGCGGCGTTGCCGGTCAGCCGCAGCTGGGAAGGGACGCGGGGTCGGCACCTTCTCCAATGGCTTCGACCGCGTCCCGTGCCTGCTCCAAGGTCGAGACCTTGACGACGTTGAGTCCGTCGGGGACGCGGCCGACGACGTCGGCGCAGTTGTCGGCGGGGGCCAGAAAGTAGTCGGCGCCGGCGGTGCGCGCCCCGACAAGCTTCTGCGCGATCCCGCCGATCGGGCCCACCGTTCCATCGGCTTCGATGGTCCCCGTCCCGGCGAACTGCTTGCCCCCGGTCATGTCCCCCGGCGTCAGCGTGTCGATGATGCCCAGCGCGAACATCATCCCCGCGCTGGGCCCGCCGACATTCGACAGCCCGAACGTCACCTCGAGGGGGAACGTGTAGCGGGTATCGAGGTAGACGCCCAGCTGGCGTTGGCCCTCCCCCGAGAGCGTGGCCCGGGCGTCCACGCGCACGTCCCTTCCGCCGCGGACCACCGTCAGTTCGGGGGTGCCGTCGCCGCCCTGGAGGGCTTTTTTGAGCATGTCCAGGTCGGTGATCGGCTTGCCGTCGATGGCCTTGAGCACGTCGTCGGTGCGCAATTTCCCCTTGTTCGCGTCCGTGGCCAGCCCGGCCACGCTGAGCTGCTGGCTGAAGGGGATCTCCAGGCTGGTGAGGGCGGCCGCGACGGCGTTTTGCTGCGAATTGTCCATTTCCGCCGCGTTCCGGTCGCTGATCTGCTCGTCCGTGGCACCCCGGGGGTACATGGTCTCCTCCGGATAGACATCCTGCCGGGGATCCGCCCAGGCCTGGATCACCCTGAAGAAGGAGATGCGGCTTTCCGCCCCGCCGATGACGTAGACCGTGGTCATGTCCAGGGACCCGTCCGCGGGGTACGTCTTCCGTCCGCTGACCTCGATGACATCCCGGTCCTTGACCTTCCCCAGGGTGTTCACGGCGGGGCCGGGCGCTTCCACGATGTAGGGAGTGGGCAGGGCCAGCGCGATGAACCCGATGACGACGGCGATGCAGGTCGCCGTGATCAGGCGACGCTGGGATTTCCTGGATCTGGCGGGTGGGAGGGTGTGTCCAGCCGCCGGTTCTGGGCCGAGGGGCTCCTGGGGGTGCTGCGGTTCGGTCACCGTCGCTGTTTTTCCTTTCCGGGCGTTGCCCGCCCCGGGGCCGGCGCGCATTCGATCTCCCCCAGAGTACAAGGTGGCCGGCGATGCCCGCTGTGCCGACAGCGAACCCGGTAGGGCAGCCATAGGGGCGGCATGCGGTGCGGGGGTACCGTGGAGCCATGGCAGAGAACCCCCCGAACAACCGACCCGACGGCCCCGAGGAACCGGACGATTCCGGTCCCCGGGACCCCTTTGCGGAGATGCTCTCGAACCTCTTCGGCGGCCAGCTGCCCGAGGGCCTGGATGCCGCCGACCTGCACCAGCAGCTCGGGGCCATGGGCATGCCCTCCGATCCCGCCGCCATGCAGGCGATGATGGGACAGATGCAGGCGATGATGGGTGCCATGGCCTCCGGTGACGGTAGCCCGGTCAACTGGAAGCTAGCCCAGGATTCGGCCCGCCAAGCGGCCTCGGGCGACGACCCGAGCGTTACCCCTGCCAGGGCTTCAGCGGTATCCGACGCCGGTCGGCTGGCCGACATGTGGCTCGATCAGGCCACCGCTTTCGAGGCCGCGGCCTCGGGATTCTCCTCGTATTCACGGGCCCAATGGGTCGAGAAGACCTTGCCCCGGTGGAAGAAGCTCACCGAACCCGTGGCCATCAGCGTGTCGCAGGCGATCAGCACCGCCATGCGCGACCAGGTGCCGGAGGAGATGAAGGCCATGCTCGGTTCGGCGCAGGGCATGTTCCAGAACCTCGGGGGTGCGATGTTCGGCATGCAGCTGGGGACCGCCGTCGGTGGCCTGGCCAAGGACGTGCTCGGCTCCACGGACATCGGCTTCCCCCTCACCACCGATGCCCCCGCCCTGGTCCCCACGAACGTGGCGGCGTTCGGCGAAGGGCTGGATATCCCGGAGCAGGAGATCCTGCTGTTCACGGCCCTGCGCGAGTCGGCCCACACGCGTTTGTTCCAGCGGGTCCCCTGGCTGCAGGCCCATGTCCTGGGGGCCATCGAGGATTATGCCCGCGGGATCCACATCGACATGTCGCGCATCGAGGAGGCAGTACGCGACATCGATCCTTCCAACCCGGAGTCGTTGAAGGGTGCCGTGACCGAGGGGCTGTTCATGCCGCAGCGGACCGGTGCCCAGGAGGCGGCGCTGGTCAAGCTCGAGACTGCCCTGGCCCTGATCGAAGGATGGGTCGACGAGGTCGTCGCTGAAGCCGCCGCCAATCTCCCCTCGGCAGGCGCGCTGCGCGAGACGATCCGCCGCCGCCGAGCGACCGGCGGTCCGGCCGAGCAGGCCTTTGCCTCGCTGGTCGGCCTCGAGCTTCGACCGCGTCGCCTCCGCGATGCCGCCCGCCTGTGGGCTCTGCTCAAGGACGAACGGGGGGCGGAGGGCCGTGACGCCATCTGGCAGCACCCGGACCTGATGCCGGGCGCCGCGGACCTCGACGATCCGGAAGGGTTCTCCGCACGGCGTGCACTTGCCGAGGCAGCGGACGGTGAACTCGACGAGGCCCTGACCCGCCTGCTCGATGGCGGCTACGACTCCCCCGAGTCCGCTGAAGGCACCGACGGGCACGGCCCCGCCGGAGAGGGCCCCGACCCGGACGAGGGGCCGGCGTCGACCCGCTGACCACGGACGCGGACGCCCCCGCTGGGCGGCCCCCGCTGGGCGGGGGCGTCCGCCCGACGGCGCCTCCCCTCAGCAGGCCCAATCCCCGTCGCCGTCGTCCTGCCACCACTCGCCACCCGGGATGCCGCCGGGCAGGGATGGCATCGCTCCAGCCGGGAACCGGGGATCGTGCAGGTCCCCGGCACCTTCCGGATGGGACATGCCGAAGCTGACACCGGCCAAGTAGGCCTTGGCCTCCGCCTTGCGGGGGTAACGGTCCTCGAGTGCCTTGAACTGCGGGCCGTGCCCGTCCTCTGCGATGAGGTGGGCGAGTTCGTGTACCAGGATGTAGTCCTGCACCCAGCCGGGCATCCGCTGCAGCCGGTGGTTCAGCCGGATGGTCCCGTCCCCCGGAGAGGCCGATCCCCACCTCGAGGTCTGGTTGGTCACCCAGCGCACGGACACCGGTTGCGCCCGCCCTCCGAAATGCTTCCGGTCGAGTTCGCCGGCGCGTCGCATCAGGTCGTCGTCGGCCCCGACGCCGTAGCGCTCCCGGGCACGCGCCCGACGGGCCAGGATGTCCGGCACCATGCGGTCAATCCACTCGTCCTCCTGGCGCAGACTCAGGCTGGCGGGGACCGAGATCACCGCGGCCCCGTCCTTCCAGACTCCCGAGACCGTCCGGCGCCGCCGGGTTGAGCGCAAGACCCGCACGGCGACCCCGTCGGGCGTGACCAGTCCGCGTTCCTTTGGTTGCTGGGGCATGAATGGCCTCTCTCCTCTTCGTGCTGCCTACCCGTGGCCACTTGCCCACCGGCCCCTGTGGATACCCAGGTTCCGGGGGGTGCGACCTGTCAGGATATCTCCACCGACACCCTTCCGGACCCATCACTGGAGGCGAACATGCGCATCATCCCCGGGCTTCAGGTCGTCAGAGTATCCGAGACGACACTGCGGATTGGAGGACGCGACGACGGGTTGTGGATATCCGGGCTGACCCCGGCGGACCAGGACTTCATCGCGTCCCTCGCCTCGCCGGGCCGGGGCCCGGCGGCATCCGGTGCCCCGGATCAGCCGGGGGCCCGGCCCACACTCCCCGACGCCCGACGCCGCGACCAGCTGCTCGAGGTGCTGGCTCCCGTCCTGGAAGAACCCTTCCGGCTCCCCGGCGCCCTCGGGGCCACGCTGGCGCCCGACGTCACCGCGTTTTCGGCGGCCTATTCCACGCCGGCGGGCCAGCTCGTCAGGAACCGCAGCCGGGGGACGGCCAGGATCTGGGGGCTGGGGCGCTGCGGACAGGCCGTCGCGGCGCTGCTGGCCGCCTCGGGGATCGGCGCTCTCTGCCTTCACGATGACCTGCCGGTGCAGGCCGGGGACATCGGCGCGGGACCACTGCGCATCGCCGATCTGGGCAAGGCGCGTACCGTCGCCGTGGCGCACCGGATCGGACAGCTGTGGCCGCGCACCCGGCTGGCCCGGTGGGAGCCGACGGCCGACGACACGGGCCTGGGAGCGCAGGTGAGCGTCGTCACCGCCTGCGACTCGTTGCCCGACCCCCTCGCCGACCACCTCGCTGCGACCCGCGTCCCGCATCTCCCGGTTCTGTTCGGTCCGTCGTGGGCGCGCATCGGCCCCTTGGTCATCCCGGGATTGACCACCTGCCTGGATTGCGCCAAGACGGACCGCACGCTTCCGCCGGATCTGCCCCGCACGGCCGGTTGCCCCCGGTCGGGAAGTTCGACGGCCGAGTTGGCGCTGTCGGCCACGGCTGCCGGATTGGCGACACTGCAGGTCATGATGCTGCTCGACGGGGTCAACGTGCCCACCACGGTCGATGCGGTCCTGATGGTGGACCTGTCTACCGGCGGCGTCCACCGCGTTCCGGTCGAGGCACGGCCGGGGTGCACCTGCATGATCCCCGCGGCGTGAAGCCGCCGGGCTTCAGGCAGGTGCTGATCCTGCACCGAGGATCTCCAGGACATCGGTGCCGTAGCGTTCGAGCTTCGCCGATCCGACGCCGGAGACCTTGGACAGGGCCGTGGCCGTCTCGGGCATAGCCTCGGCAATGGCCATCAGGGTCGCGTCGGTGAAGATGACGAAGGCCGGCACCTCCGCCTCGCGCGCCGTGCGCAGCCGCCAGTCCCGCAGGGCCTCGTAGACGGCCTCGTCGTAGGTCGACGGGCAGTCCAGGCAGCGGCCGAGCTTTCGTTCCGCGGCGCTGCCCAGCAGCGTGCCGCACACCCGGCAGGTCGGAGGGGTGGCGGCCTTGCGCCTGCGGACTCCCCCTCCCGGTGTCCGCGCCGCCACCTTGCTGGAGGACTGCGGGCGCAATCCGTCCAGGAAACGCGAGGGCCGGCGGCTGGCTCGCCCGCCGGGTGTCCGGGCGGTCGACCAGGTCAGGGACAGGTGCTTGCGGGCACGGGTGATGCCGACGTAGAGCAGCCGGCGTTCCTCGTCGTAGTCCCCCTGGTCCTCGGCGAAGGAAATGGGCATCAGCCCCTCGCTGAGCCCGACGAGGAACACGGCGTCCCACTCCAGGCCCTTGGCCGAGTGCAGGGAGGCGAGCGTGACGCCCTGGACCGTCGGTGCGTGCTGGGTAGCGGCCCGTTCATCGAGTTCGGCCACGAACTCGAGCAGGGTGAAGGGCGTCTCCCGGTCGGCCCGGGCGGTGGCCAGTTCGTCGGCGAGCGCGACGAGGGCGGACAGGGACTCCCACCGCTCCCGCACCGCTCCACTGGCGGCAGGGGCCTGCGGGGAGTAGCCCAGCGAGGCCAGCACGTCGCGGCATAGCTGGGCAACGTCGTCGTCCGCTGGTTGCCGGGACGCAGCCCGCAGGGCGAGGACCGCGTCCCGGACCTCGCGACGTTGGAAGAACCGTTCCCCGCCGCGCAGCTGGTAGCCGATCCCCGCGGCGGCGAGGGCCTGCTCGTACGCCTGCGATTGGCCATTGGTGCGGAAGAGCACGGCGATGTTCGCCGGGGGGACCCCATCGTCCAGCAGGGCCTGGATGCGGCGGGCGACGTGTCCTGCCTCGGCCTCGTCGTCGCTGCATTCGGTGAATTCCGGTTCCGGCCCCGCGGGTCGTTGGGCCAGCAGTTCCAGGGGCGCCGCCCACTGCACGTCCCGCCCGGGGGCGCCGGGCTCGAGGCGGCGCGAGGACAGCAGCTGGTTGGCGAGGCCCACCACCTGGGGGGTGGAGCGGTAGTCGCGCACCAGGCGGACCACCGGTGCCTGCGGGTGCTCGACGGTGAAGTTCAGCAGGTGCGCCGGTGTGGCTCCGGTGAACGAGTAGATGGTCTGGCTGGCGTCGCCGACCACGCAGAGCTCGTCGCGTCCACCGAGCCACAGGTTCAGCAGCCGCTGCTGGAGCGGTGAGACGTCCTGGTACTCGTCGACGACGAAGTGCCGGTACTGCTCGCGGACCGAGGCGGCGACGCGCGGGTCCTCGTCGAGGATGCCGACGGTCAGCAGCAGGACATCCTCGAAGTCGATCACGTGGCGGTCGGATTTCACGTCCTCGTAGGACTGGAAGAGCCGGGCGACGGTGCGGTGGTCCAGCCCTGCCGGCTCCGCACGTCCGGCGGCGGCCTCGAGGTAGCCCTCCGGGGTGTGCATGGAGACCTTGGCCCATTCGATCTCCGCAGCCAGGTCCCGGATGGAGGCGCGGTCGGTGGAGATGCGCAGCCGGCGTGCGGCCTCGGCCACGAGCTGCGCCTTGTGGTCAACGATGGCCGGCAGTTGCCCGCCGATCGCCTGCGGCCAGAAGTACTGCAACTGGCGCAGTGCCGCCGCATGGAAGGTGCGGGCCTGCACTCCCCCGGCCTCCAGGTCGCGCAGCCGGGTGCGCATCTCGCTGGCGGCACGGGACGTGAAGGTGACGGCCAGGACCTGGTTCGGCTTGTAGACGGCAGTATGCACCCCGTAGGCGATGCGGTGCGTGATGGCGCGGGTCTTGCCCGTCCCGGCGCCGGCCAGGACGCAGAGGGGCCCGTTGAGCGTGGTCGCGACGGTCCGCTGTTCCTCGTCGAGGCCGCCGAGGATGCGCTCTTCCAGCGTGGTCATGCGTTCAGTTCTCCATCTGGCGTGGTTCGGGCAGCGGCCCACCGTACCAGTGTTCTATGAGGGCGCTGGAGATCGAGACCCCGGCCGGGACGCCGACGGAACCGTCGACGATCTCGCCGGCGAGTTCCTCCCGCGTGAACCACCGCAGGTCGATGATCTCCTCGCCGTCGGGCACGACGGCGGTGGACTCGGCTTCGGCGGTGAACCCGAGCATGAGCGAACACGGGAACGGCCAGGGTTGGGACCCCGCATACCGTGCGGCCCGCACCCGGATGCCTGCTTCCTCGCCGACTTCGCGCACCACGGCTTCCTCCAGGGATTCGCCGGGCTCCACGAATCCTGCCAGGGTGGAATAGCGGTGCCCGCCCCACTGCGCGTTGGCACCGAGCAGCAGCCGGTCCTCGGCGTCGGTGATGGCCACGATGATGGCCGGGTCCGTCCGGGGGAAGTGCTGGGAGCCATCCCGCGGGCAGAGCCTGACCCACCCGCTGTGCACGACCTCCGTGGGCGATCCGCAGCGCGGGCAATGCGTGTGCGTGGCATGCCAGTTGGCGATGGCGACCGCTTCGACGAACATCCCGGCATCGCGGGCACCGAGCCCTGCGGCGACATCGCGCAGGCCCAGCCAATCGGCCTGGAGCCTGTCGGCGTCCGGTGCCTCCGGCAGGTCGGCCAAGACGATCTCCCGGTCCGCCGAGCGGCCCAGGTAGACCAGGAGTGCGTCCGCCGGCACCTCCCCGGTTCCCACAAGCACCAGTTGGCCGCCGTGGACCGGTGCCCGGCCCTTGGCCAACAGGAGCACGCGCGTTTCGGCGTCGTCCATCAGGGACGGGAGCCAGGCCTCGTCGATGCGCCGCTCGCAGCCCCGGTCCACCTCGGTCCGGGCCAGCGGCAGGTTCCCCAGGAGCGGGTATTCGAGGTGGGGTTCTGCGGCTGGTTCCTGGCGAAGTGTCATGTCCCTACCGTACTGAGCTTGGCCACCTGTCCGCACACCGGCCCCTGCGATGTGGACACCGTCCGGACGGCGCTCCCGGTGCCTTCATGCCGGTCTTCGTGTTGGCCTTCGTTTCGTGGTGTGACGTGGACGCAGCCCCCGCGTTGCCTGTGCACTGCCCGTGATTCCGGCGACTCGCCGCCCCGGGCGCACTGCTGCGGGGCCCGCGCGGCTTACGGTTGGGTACGTGAAAAGATCTCCCATGGAACTGGCCGCCATCGCGACCGCAGCGGTGCCCGGGTTGACCCCTGTCGGCGTCGCAGGCATCCCGGACGATCCCGACGACTTCGACTCGGCGCTCATCATCGATGCGCAGGAGAACCGGTGGCGCGTTCGCTCGCCCCGCCACGAGGAATCCAGCATGCGCCTGGAAACGGAGCTGACCGCCCTGCGTTCCTTCACCCCGGGGATCCGCGCATCCCTGCCCTTCCGGCTGCCGTCCGTTGCCGGAACCGTGCGTCAGGGAAGCCTCCGCACCTTCGTGTACAACCACCTTCCCGGCGCCGTGATGGACCTCGAGGACCTGGTCGCCGCCGGCGGGCCCACCGCCGCGGACATCGGGCGGGTCATCGCCGCGATCCACGCGCTGCCGGAGGACCTGGTCGACCGGGCCGACCTGCCGGTCTACACCGCCAACGAATTCCGGCAACGGCGGTTGAACGAACTCGACCAGGCGGCCACGACCGGGCGCATTCCCCCGCGCCTGCTCCGTCGGTGGGAACATGCCCTGGAGGATGTCGCCCTCTGGCGTTTCAACCCGCGCGTCGTGCATGGGGACCTCCACGAGGAAAACCTGCTCCTGGAGCAGGGCAAGGTGGCCGCGGTGACGGGATGGACCGATGTGCGCATCGGCGATCCCGCCGACGACTTCGCCTGGCTCGCGGCCGCCCACGAACAGTCCTTCACCGACTCGGTCGTGGAGTCCTACACCGCCAGCCGCGGGGAACTGGCCGACCCGCACATCATGCGCCGCGCCGCACTGGCCGCGGAGTTCGCCCTGGCCCAGTGGTTCACCCGGGGCCTGGCCACCAACGACGCCGAGCGCATCGTCGAGGGCGAGCAGATGCTGCGCGACCTCGACGAGGACATCGCCGAATACGGTGGCCAGCCCATCAGCATCGTCGAGCCACCCCGCATGGACATCAACGGCCACCCCCTGCCGGCCGAACCTGCTGAGGAGCCGACGGCGGAGGACGATGGCCCCGGGGAAGCGCCGGCAGACGAGGCCGGGCAGCCGACGCCGGCCATCGCGGCACGCGCCGGGGTCCCCCCGCACCCGACCGTGCCCCCGAAGGCCGGCGAAGCCCGCGTGTCCCACTGGGGACCGGCCGAGACAGGCGTCCCGGAGTCCGACGCGGCGGACCGGATGGCGGCTGAGGGCGACCCGGCCGGCGGCACTCCGATGGCAAGCGGCGGGGAACCGGGCGACGGCACGGCATCGGTGGACCAGCATGATCCGGCTGACGGCGAGGAGCCGGCGAAGGTCCCGACCACGGCACCCGGACAGGGTGGTGACGCGACCGGGGACGGGCCGGACGAGCAGAAGGCTGCGTCAGCGGGCGACGCAGCGGGAGCCGACGATGCACCGGAGGCCGACGACGGCCCTGCCTTCCTGCGCGACATCGACGTCCTCGACGAGGCCCCTGCTACTGCTGCCGATGCCGATGCCGAAGAGGGGCAGGATTCCCCGGTGGGCTCCGGGGCCGAAACCGATGCCCTCCCGCTGATCGTCGTCGACCCCGACAAGGGCACGGCACGTCCCGCCCAGAAACCCACGGAAAGGTAGGCGCTACGGCCTGGCCGCTTCCGCCCCGGCCAGTGACCCGGCGACGAGTTTTTCCAGCGCGGCGGCGTCCGCCAGGTGTTCGGGCCTGATCGTCACCCCGCGGCCGACGTAGTAGAAGGCTGCCTCCACGCTCTCGAGCGGCACGTCGTGGAGCCGCGACCATCCCAGCCGGTAGACGGCCAGTTGCAGCGACTTGATTTCCAGGTCGCGGCCCGTGGGCACGCGGCCGGTCTTCCAGTCGACGAGCGTCCACACGATCCGCCCGTTCTCGTCCCGCTCCTTGAAGACGGCATCAATGCGCCCGCGGACGTTGACCCGCCCGACACGGGTCTCCAGTGGCACCTCGACGAAGGCCGGTTGGCGTTGGGCCCATTCGGAGGCCAGGAACTCGGCCTTCATCTCCTCGAGTCCGTACTGTTCCTCGATGTAGGCATCGGCGGCGCCTGGGAATTCACCCAAGTCGAGCATGCCGGTCGAACCGTAGTAGTCCTCGATCCAGGCATGGAAGGCCGTTCCCTTGCGGGCCGCCACGCCGGGTCGGCGAGGGACCGGTCGACGCAGTTGCTCCAGGACTTGGCTGGCATCGGTGGCCAGGTCGACGAACAGCGAGGCGCGGACGTGTTCCGGCACGCCCGTGGTTTCCCGCGCCGCGTTGCGCTCGCGTTGCGCCGCGAGGAGTAGCCCGGCTTCCTGGTTCCATGCGCGGCCGAAGGCCGTCGTCACCGGCGCGTCGTCCCCGCCGCCGTGCGCCCGCAATTCCAGCTGCCGCTCGACCTCGGCCGCCGCGGCCTCGAGTTGCCGTCGGCGTCCGGCACGCCGGGGCTGGACGACCCCGGCCCGGACGACCACTGGTCCCTCGAGCGGGTCGTACGGCCAGCTCGACTCCAACGGTTCCTCGCGGAAGGGATTCTGTTCCGGGGCGTCTTCGTCCTCGCACCAGCTAGCGACCCGCGCGCGGGGCGTCGGTTCACCGGCCAACGGCAACAACTCCCGCAGGAACATCGACGGTTGCGTGGGCTTGGAGCGCGACCCGGTCCAGACCGTGGCCGAACACAGCAGCAGGTCCTTCGCCCGCGTCAGCGCGACGTAGGCCAGGCGCCGTTCCTCGTCCTCGCCGTGGGCCAGTACGTCCGCGCGGAAGGCCCCTTCGGCCTCGACCGCGTCGAAGAGGCATGGCTGGTCGGTGTCCCACTGGGGCAGGTCGTTGCGGTCGCCGCGCAGCGGCCAGGGAAGGGCCCCGTCCTCCTTGGTCCAGCGCGAGTCCGTGGTGGAGGGGAAGATGCCCTCGTTCATGCCCGGGATCGCCACCACATCCCACTCCAGGCCCTTCGAGGCATGGATGGTCAGCAGCTGCACGGCCTCGGTGCTGGCCTCCTGCTGAACGACCTCGAGGCCTCCTTCCTTGGCGGCGGCGGCGTCGAGCCAGGTGAGGAAACCGGCCAGATCCGCCCCCAGGTCGGTATCCGAATAACCTTCGGCGACATCGGCGAACGCGTCCAGGTGGCGACGTGCCGCATGGATGTCGGCGCCGGGCTTGGCGGCGACCTCGATGTCGAGCAGCAGCGTGCGCTCGACCTCGTGGAGCAGGGTGGGCAGGTCGTCGGAGGCGAAGCTGCGCAGGTAGCGGATCTCGGCCTGCAAGGCCCGCAGCCGCTCCAGTGCCACGGAGGTCAGCCGGCGGCCGGCCGAGGACGTCCAATCGGCTGACGGCAGGCGGTCCAACGCCTCGATGAGGCTGGCTTCCTCGGACAGTTCGCTGCGCGCCTCGGCCCGGCTGTCGGCGGCGTCACTGTCCGCGCTGGCGATATCGATCTCCCGCGCCTCGCGGATGGCCGCCTCCCGGCGACGCGCCAGGAAGCGAGACCAGTCAGCGAAGGCCATCAGGTCGGCTGGTCCCAAGCGCCAGCGGGCTCCGGCCAGCAGCCGCAGCAGAGCGTCGGAACGCAGCGGGTCGACCAGGACCCGCAGCGTGGCCACGACGTCGACGATTTCCGGCATCGCCAGCAGCCCGCCCAGGCCGACGATCTCATACGGGACGCCCCGCCGGGTCAGTGCCTCCGCGATGCCGGCGAGGGCGGACCGGGTGCGGCACAGCACGGCCATCGTCGGGGGCTGGCCGTGCGCGGTGATGAAGTCCTGGCGTTCGTCCACGAGGCGTCCGGCGAGCCCGGCCGCCTCGTCGGCGCTGGTGGCAAAGCGGGCCAACTCGACCCGGCCGGTCCCGGCAAAGGGGCTCTGGACCAGCGGCGGGACGGTGATCGCGGACGAGGAACGGTTCGGGTCGATGCGGTTCAGCGGTGCGGAGACGGCGTTGGCGGCCTCGAGCACGTTGACGGAGTTCCGCCACGCGGTGGTCAGGAAGGCTACCGCGGAGGGGATCCTGCCGCCGTCGGGACCGGTGGCCGAGAATTCCTGGGGGAACCGGAACAGCTGCCCGGCGGAGGCACCCCGGAACCCGTAGATCGACTGGTTTGGATCCCCGACCGCCGTCACGGCGTGCCCGCCGGTGAACAACGAGGAGAACAGGACCATCTGGGCGTGGGAGGTGTCCTGGAACTCGTCCAGCAGCACCACCTTGAAGCGTTCGCGTTCTGCCTGCCCCGCAGCCGGCACGGTCCGGGCGATGCGCGCCGCCAGCGCAACGAGGTCGCCGTAATCCAGGACGTTGCGCTCGGCCTTGGCCCGCGCATAGCGGACCGCCAGGTCGGCGATGGTGGCCCGGGTGCGCAGCTTGTCCAGCAGGGCCGTCGCCTTCTGCGCCGGGGGCGTCTCCTTGCCGACACGGTAGGGCAGCGCGGCCAGGCGTTCGACCTCGGACAGCACGTGGTCGCGGGCCGTGACCGGATCGACCAGATGTTCGGCGCATTCCCCGGCGAACTGCACGACGGCGTCGACGAGTGTCGCCTTGGCGGCCCGGAGGTGCTCGTATTCGCCGTCGTACTCCTGGACGACCTTCAAGGAGAGTTGCCAGGCCTGGGCACTGCCCAGCAGCGTCGTGTCGGACTCGACGCCGATGCGCAGTCCGTGGTCCTGGACGAGCGTGTTGGCGTACGAGTGGTAGGTGGAGACGGCCGGTTCCAGCGGGGCGTCGTCCTCGGGGGCGGGCAGGATGCCGCTGTCGGCCAGGCGTGCCAGCTGTTGCCGGATGCGCTGGGCCAGTTCGCCGGCGGCCTTGCGGGTGAAGGTGACCCCGAGGATCTGGTCCGGCCTGACGTGCCCGTTGGCCACGAGCCAGACCACCCGGTCGGCCATGGTGGCCGTCTTGCCGGATCCGGCACCGGCGATGACCAGCATCGGGGCCAGCGGCGAGGAGATGATCGCCGATTGCTCAGCGGTGGGCTGGTGCTGGCCGAGCAGGTCGGCCAGTTCCTCCGGCGTGTACCGGCACTGTTCAAGCTGGTTCATTCGGTGACCTGCCGTCCTTCGTCGCACAGGGGGCATATGGAGGGCAGGCGGCATCCGCTCCCGGTCCGTCCGGCCCGGGAGGGATCGTGCCGCGCCTGGAACCCGTTGCCGGCCATGAGCCGGGCCGCGGCGAGCACCATCGGGGTGGCCCAGTCGTCGGCGCCGACCGGTTCCTGAGCCTGCTCCCCCGGGCTCTTGGCGGTGGTGCCGAGTTGGACCAGGGCGGCTCCCCCGGGCCGGGTGGGCAGCTCCGGGCCGAGGGCGCCGGCGAGGACGGCGGCCTGGTAGCTGCCCAATTGCGGGTTCCGGGCCACCTCGGCCTTGGTCGGGGCCGATTTGCCGGTCTTCAGGTCCACGACGTAGGCGCGGCCCTCGGCATCGACTTCGAGCCGGTCGATGACCCCGCGCAGGCGGACGGTGATGTCCTCGTCTCCGATCTCCACGTCGAAGTCCCGTTCGCGGGCCAGCAGTTCACGGTTGCCGCCGCGCATCAGGATCGCGTACTGGGCCAACTTGCGCAGCATGGTCTCGGCCCGTTCGTGGTCCTTGGCCGTTTCCCAGGTCGGCGGCAGGTCCAGATCGGGCCATCTCCGGTCGAGCTCCTGCAGGTATTCATTGCCGGTGGCCGCCGGCAGGTCCTCGGCGATGGCGTGGACCAGGGTCCCCAGGCTGCGGGCCAGGTCCGTGGCCGGTTCGCCTCCGGCGGCCTGGACGAACCAGTCCAACGGCGATTCCAGCGCGGCCTGCACGCGCGAGGGCGAGACCCTAACCGGTTCGCCGGGCGGGTTGACCGGGGCGTCGGTGCTCGCGGGGAGCAGTCCCCACCACTCATCGGGGTGGGCGCCGCGGATCCGCGTGGGCTGGTCGGCCAGCCGGGCAAGGACCGCTGCGGCATCGTGGGCGGTGTCCTCGAGTTCGGGCACGGTGACACCGTCCTCGAGACGCTGGCGCAGGAGTGCCACCAGGGACGCCAGCGTGCGTTCGCGGGGGACGGTGGTCATCGGCCGTGGCTGCTCCTGGTTGGTCCACGGCTGGACCAGGTCCAGGAACTGGGAGGGCTGGTGGTCCTCGGAGGCGACACCGATGCAGACCAGAGACTGGCCGGCCCGTGAAATGGCGCTGGCGAAGGTGCGCAGCTCATCCGCGCGGGTGGCCCGCAGGCGGCTCGCCGGATCGCGTTGGCCCAAGATCGCGGGACCGTGTTCGACGACATCGGCCAGGGCGCTGCTGCCCAGCAGCTCCCCCCGCAAACGGGTGTTGGGCCAGATCCCCTCCTGGAGGCCGGGGACCAGGACCAGGTCCCATTCGTGGCCGACGGCTCCGGCGGGGGTGGCCACGGCGACCGATGGCCCGCTGCCTCCACGCGAGGCCAGGGTGTCCATGGGCAGTTCCTGGCCAAGCACATGGTCGGTGAACTGCCCGACGGTGGATCCGGGCAACTGGTCCACAAAACGTTCGGCGGCCTGGAACAGCGCCATGAGCGCGTCCAGGTCGTGGTCCGCCCGGGCACCGGCGGCTCCGCCCCCGAGTGCTGCCTGCCGCCACGGGGCTTCCAGGCCCGAGGCCGACCACAGGGCCCAGAGCGCGGTCTCGGCGTTGGCGGAGGGCTCGGAGAGTTCATCCACCAAGGCGGCAAGCATGCGTGCCAGCCGTTCTGCGCCGCGGGCTTCGCGCCCCTGGCCGGTCAGCGGGGACGGATCCAACAGGATGCCGCGGAGCAGTTCGGTGCTCGAGCGTTGGCCGCCGCCCACTCGCTCCCGGCGCCGCAGCACCTGGCGGAGGCGTCTGATGTCCAGGGCGCTGGAGGCACCGTAGCGCGAGGCCAGGAGCGCTTCGACGGTACCCGCCTCGGGCAATGGAGGTCCAGGTTCCGCGACGCCGGCCCCTGCCGCGGGGAGCGTGTCCTCGCCGGTAGCCTGGCCTGCGGCCATTCCCAGCCCGAGCTTCAGCAGCGTCAGCAGGGGCCGGACCGCCGGTTCGTCCCGCAGGGGCACTTCGGCCTGCGGCACGTTGACGGGGATCCCCTCGGCCGCCAGATGTCGCGAGATGGCGGCAACCTGGCCTCCGTTGCGCACGACCACGGCCATCGTATCCAGAGGCCGGCCCGCCATCAGGTGCTCCTCCAGAAGCCGCTGGGTGACCAGGCGCAGTTCGTGCACCGGCGACTGCACCAGGTGCACCTCCACGGTCGCGGTGCAGTGTTCCCGCTCCCCGGTGCCGGCGTCCTCGGGCGTCTCCACCCCGTCGCCTGCTGGGCGCAACCGGCGTCCGGCGCCGCCGGTGGTGACGGGGATCCGGCCGGCCACCCGTGTCCAGGCTGCGGCGATGGCGGGCCCCATCCGCCAGGAGGTCCCCAGCTCCAGCGCGTTCGCCGGCTGGCGGTCGGTGCCGTAATAGGAGTCGAAGCGCCCCAGCAGGTCCGGCCTGGCCCCGCGGAATCCCTGGACCGCGTTGTCCGGGGAGGCGAAGGCGAGCAGGTCGCGTCCGGAGGCCAGCAGCCGCAGGAGACGGTGCTGGGCTGGATTGGCTTCCTGCAGGTCGTCGACCACGAGCAGCGTGAGACGGTCGCGTTCGTCCTCGAGCAGGCTGGGGTTGCGTTCCAGGAGGTCGGCCGCCGCGGTGATCAGTCCCGCCGGGTCGAACGCCTCGCTGCTGCCCAGATCCAGCAGGTCGCGGTATTCCTGGTACAGCGCTGCCGAGGCGGTCCATTCCGGGCGCAGGCAGCGTCGCCCCAGGTCCTCCAAGTCACCGGCCTCGAGACCGTATTCGGCCAACCGGTCGAAGAGCTCGCGGATCTCCTTGCGGAAACCGCGCGTCCCGATGGCCTCCCCCAGCGAATCGGGCCAGGCCGGACCGCGGGTGATGCCCGAGGCGTGGCCGGCAAGCAGTTCGGCGATCAACGTGTCCTGTTCGGGGCCTGACAGCAGCCGGGGCGGGCGTTCCACGGCGGGGAGGAAGCCCTGCAGACGCGCCCGGCGGATGAGGTCGAAGGCATAGGCGGCCCAGGTGCGGACCGCCGGTTCGGAGAAAGTGGCATCCGAAGCCGCCGACAGCCGGTCGCGCAGCTCGCCGGCGGCGGTCCGCGAGGGGGCGATGACCAGCAGTGCCTCGGGCGGATGCCCCGCGTCCAGCCGGCGGACGACCGCTTCCAGCAGGGTGCTGGTCTTCCCGGTTCCCGGGGCCCCGAGGACGAGTACGGGTCCGTGGCCGGGTTCCAGGGAGACGATGCGGTCCCGCGCGGGCAGCTGTATCCGGTCCGTGGTTTCCATGGTCACCATCAGAGCACGTGCCCCTGACGGTTGGGGGCGACCCCAGCGTGGCCGTCTAGGCCGTCGGCCAGCTCGGTGGCGATGGCGTCCAGGACCGCGAATGCGGCGTCGTCGGGCTGCCACCTAGCATCCGCGATCCGTATCCTGCCGCGGAGCATCGGGATCCCTTCGTCGGCCCAGCGGTCGGCGGCCCGGCCGAGCAGCCCGTCCGGAAGGGTTCCGTCGGCGCGCACGACCCGCCACCAGGGCACGTTCCGGCCGGCGGAATGGGACATTGCGGCACCGACCTGCCGTGGGCCACCGGAACCAAGCAGTTCGGCGATGTCCCCGTACGTCAGCACACGGCCGGGAGGGATGGCCCCGGCGAGGCGGTACACGGCGTCTTCGTAGGGCTGTGGCATGCCTCCCAGCATAGGTGCCGACCGGCGCGGGTGGCTCCGACTTGTCGGCGGCGGACGATAGCGTGGTTCCATGGACCTTTGGCATCAGCTTCCCCGGGCAGCATTCGATCTCGAGACCACCGGCAAGGACCCGCTGCAGGCGCGGATCGTGACCGCCTCGGTCGTCATCGTCAACGCCCGGCAGGAAATCATCAACCACCGCGAATGGCTCGTGAACCCTGGGGTGCCGATCCCCGAGGAGGCGTCCGCGGTGCACGGCGTGAGCACCGAGCGGGCGGTCGCCTCCGGCGTCGATCCCGCGGCGGCCGTCGCGGAGATCTCGCTCCACCTGCAGGACCTGTTCCAGACGATGCCCGTGATGGCCTTCAACGCCAGCTACGACTTCACGGTGCTGGCGCGCGAAGGGGCACGGCACGGCGTGCCGGGCCTGGCCCCCGTGCCGGTGATCGACCCCTACATCATCGACAAGCGCGTGGACCGGTACCGGCGCGGCAAGCGGACGCTCGCGGCGCTCTGCGACCACTATGGCGTGCCCTTGCGCAACGCGCACACCTCGGTGGCCGATGCCGCCGCCACCATTGGCGTCGCCGATGCCCAGGCCCTGAAGTACGCGCGGGAACTGGCCATCGATCCCAGCGAGCTGCACCGGCAACAGGTCCTGTGGGCCGCGGAGCAGGCTGCCAGCCTGCAGGAGTACTTCCGACGCAAGGACCCCGCCGCCGTCGTCGACGGAACGTGGCCGGTACGCTGAGCCACACCCCGTGGTCCCGACGGCCGGGGCCTTCGGGACGGGGATTGCCCGGCGTGCCCTTGCCTGACGCGGGACTGCGGGCTTCGACGGCTGCAGGACCACGGTGTCCCTGTGAGGGGGTAGCACGGCGACTTCGAGAGTCACGTCACGGAAATTTTGGCCCCGCGGCCTGCCGGTCCTGATGGGCGCTTCCTTGCATGCGACCGGGCCCCTGTCGCACGCGTTTCGCGCAAACATGCCGCTACGTCGAAGGGTGTTCGATAGATTCGTCTCCTGGGATCAGTCGATTCGATTTTGTGTTGGACTTCCGGGCTGGTGCAATGGATTTATTCGATTCACCGTGGTCCCGCGTTGGGGCCGATTGTCACTTCCAGCCGGAAAGAACACACATGCCGAAGCTCCGCTTGTCCCTTGCCAAGTTCGCTGCAGTCGCCGCCGTTGCCACCCTGGGCCTGACCGCCTGCGGCGGCGGTTCCGATGAGGCGGCCGCCCTGCCGACCGACCTGAAGACCGTGACCATCGGGGTCTCCGACGGGGCCGAGCCGTACTGGCAGGTGTACAAGAAGGTCGTCAAGGACGAGACCGGCGTCGATGTCGAGTTCAAGAACTTCTCCGACTACAACCAGCCGAACCCCGCCCTGGACCAGAAGCAGCTGGACCTGAACGAGTTCCAGCACCTGCAGTACCTGGCCACCTACAACACCAAGAACGGCAAGGACCTCCAGCCCATCGGCGCCACGGCGGTCTACCCGCTGCCGCTGTACTCGACGAAGTACGACTCCCCCGAGCAGATCCCGCAGGGCTCCCAGATCGCCATCCCCAACGACCCGACCAACCTGGCCCGGTCGCTGATCGTCCTGGAGAACGCCGGGCTGATCAAGGTCAAGGGCGGCGCGAACTCGACCTCGACGCCCGCCGACGTCGACACCGAGGCCTCGAAGGTCAAGGTCGTTACCGTTGACGCGAAGATGACGGCGCAGAACCTGGATTCCCTGGCCGGGGCCATCGTCAACAACAACTACGCCACGGCCGCGAAGCTGAGCGAGGACTCCATCATTGCCCAGGACGACCCCTCGGCAGAGGCCACCAAGCCCTACATCAACGCCTTCGTTGCCCGCAACGAGGACAAGACGAACCCCACCCTGCTGAAGATCGCCGCCCTCTACCACGACCCGACCGTGGAGAAGGCCATCAAGAAGGACCTGGGCGAGGGCGGCGTGTTCAAGGAGAACTCCCCCGAGGACCTCCAGGCCGCGCTGAAGGTCATCGAGGACAACATGGCGGGTTCGAAGTAACCGACCGGACCCCCGCCTACCCGAGCCGCTGTGGCACCCGCGCCGGAGAACCCGGCGCCGGGGCCGCAGCGGTTTTTGCGGGTACGGCACCATCCACAGCGAGAAAGGACCTGCGGTGACCTCCATCGTCAGCTTCCGCAACGTCTCCAAGGCCTATCCCGGCCGCGGGGCCGCCAAGGGCAAACCCGTCCATGCCCTCCGCGACGTCACCTTCGACATCGAGAAGGGATCGATCACCGGGGTGATCGGCTATTCGGGCGCGGGCAAGAGCACCCTGGTCCGCTTGATCAACGCCCTGGAACTCCCCACCGGCGGCAGGCTCGTCGTCAACGAGCGCGAGCTCACCGGCATGGGCGAGAAGCAGCTGCGCGGCCTGCGCGGCGGCATCGGCATGATCTTCCAACAGTTCAACCTGTTCAATTCCCGCACCGTGTCCAAGAACGTCGAGTACCCCCTCATCGTCGCCGGATGGCCGAAGGCCGAGCGGGCCGCGCGGGTCGCCGAGCTGTTGGAGTTCGTCGGGATCGCGGACAAGGCACGGCAGTTCCCCAGCCAGCTCTCCGGTGGGCAGAAGCAGCGCGTGGGCATCGCCCGGGCGCTGGCCACCAACCCGGAGCTGCTCTTGGCCGACGAGGCGACCAGCGCCCTGGATCCCGAGACCACCACGGAGGTCCTGTCCCTGCTCAAGCGGGTCAACGAGGAGTTCGGCACCACCATCGTCGTGATCACGCACGAAATGCACGTAGTCCGATCGATCTGCGACCACGTGGCGGTCATGGAACAGGGATCGCTGCTCGAGCACGGGCACGTGTATGACGTCTTCGCCTTTGCCCAAAATCCGGCGACCCGGAAGTTCATCAGCAGCACCATCGCCGACAAGCCCAGCCCCGATACCGTGGCGCGCCTGCAGGAGCTGCACCCGGGACGCCTGGTGACCATCACCATCTCCGAGGCCCCCGGCAGCGGTGCCGGGTCGAACCAGCGGGACATCTCCTCCCTGCTCGCCTCCTACCCGGCGGTGCACGACTCCGTGGTCTACGGTTCAGTGACCGAGATCGCGCAACGTCCCTTCGGGTCGCTGACCTACGTCCTCGAAGGACCCGACGCGGACCTCGATGCGCTCATCGAGGCCCTGTCCCAGCTCACGACCGTGCAGCAGTGGCCGGCGGCCACCGCCGCCGGTCCCGACGACGAAGGAGCACGGCGATGATCGACTGGACCACGATGGGCCCGCAGCTGGCGGACTCCATCCAGCAGACCCTGTTCATGGTCATCGTCACGATGATCATCGGCGGCATCCTCGGCCTGCTCATCGGCATCCTGCTCTATGCCACGCGGGCGGGGAACATCCTGCAGAACACCGTGGTGTTCAACGTGTTGAACTTCGTGATCAACATCGTGCGCCCGATTCCGTTCATCATCTTCATCTCGCTGGTCGGGCCGTGGACGCTGGCGGTGATCGGGACCTCGATCGGCACCGAAGCCGCGATCTTCCCGATGACGCTGATGACCGCCGTCGTCCTGGGGCGCATCGTCGAGCAGAACCTCGTGGGCGTCGATCCCGGCGTCGTCGAGGCGGCCCGGGCCATGGGCTCCAGCCGCACCCGGGTCCTGTTCGACGTCGTGCTGCGCGAGTCGCTCGCCCCGCTGGTGCTGGGCTACACGTTCATCTTCATCGGCGTCGTGGACATGTCCGCAGTGGCCGGGTACATCGGCGGCGGCGGCCTGGGCGACCTGGCCATCACGTACGGCTACCAGCAGTTCAACTACGCCGTGACCCTGCTCGCCGTGGCGGTCATCGTGGTCATCGTCCAGCTGGCCCAGCTGCTGGGCAACTTCCTGGCCAAGCGCATGCTGCACCGCTAGCAGCTAGCCCTTGACGTCACGAGGCGGTGTTCCCGGTTGGACCGGGAACACCGCCTCGTCGTTGCCCGGGCGGTTCCGCTAGGCCTGCGGCGTGGCAGCTGCCGCGGCGCGGGCGGCGGCGGGCAGTGCGGTGATGATGCGCTCCATGGCCGCGTCGTCGTGGGCGGCGGAGAGGAACCAGGCCTCGAAAACGCTCGGGGGCAGGTAGACCCCGGACTCCAGCATGGAGTGGAAGAACGGCGCGTAGCGGAAGGCCTCCTGGTCCTGGGCCTGCGCGTAGTCGTGGACCCCGTGCGCCGAGGTCCCGAAGGCCACGGAGAACAGGTTCCCGGCCGTCTGGATGGAGTAGTCGACGCCGGCACCCTCCAGGGCGGTCCCCAGTTCGGCCTGCAGCTGGATGCTGCGGGCGTCCACGTGCGCGTAGACCTCGTCGGTTGCGTGGGTTAGCGTCGCGATGCCCGCGGCCATGGCCACCGGGTTTCCGGACAGGGTGCCGGCCTGGTAGACCGGTCCCAGCGGGGCCAGGTAGTCCATGACCTCGGCCCGGCCGCCGAGCGCCGCGGTGGGCAGGCCGCCGCCGATGACCTTGCCGAAGGTGAACAGGTCCGGCGTCCACCCTTCCCGCGCGCCGGTCAGGCCCCAGTAGCCGGCCGGGCCGGTGCGGAAGCCGGTGAGGACCTCGTCGAGGATCAGCAGGGCCCCGTGGGCGGAGGTGATCCGCGCCAAGGCGGCGTTGAACCCGTCCGACGGGGTGACCACGCCCATG
>Ga0134125_10001541_pt1 | contig 28127 bp, 27 predicted proteins | sample KB31751_FD_96464 | JGI IMG/M metagenome (GOLD analysis project Ga0134125, IMG submission 96464) | Terrestrial soil microbial communities with excess Nitrogen fertilizer from Kellogg Biological Station, Michigan, USA - KB3-175-1 | ecosystem: Environmental > Terrestrial > Soil > Unclassified ... | reverse complement strand
TTCGACACCGCGAAAGACTTCGAAACGGTGAACGGCGTGAAAGCCCACGGCGGATCGATCAACAGCATGGGCGCGGCGATCGTAGGCGGTATGGTCTACATTGCGTCGGGCTACGGCGGAAGCGGTATGCCGGGAAACGTGCTGCTGGCATTCTCTGTCGACGGCAAGTAACAACCGGTTCAACGCACACGGTACAGGATCGCGTAGTTATCAACTTTCGTGACTTTGGTGTAAATCTTCGCGCCGCTCGGATACGAGATAATGACCGTCGCGTCCGGAGCCCACTCAACGCCGGCCGTAAGGGGGATGCGCCGCCCGGGTCGTTTCCGATAAGCACGTTTCCTGTGCTGCTGTCTGATAACTCTGCCGAGCGGTTCCACTATTTCGTTGACGAGCTCGTTTCCGCAGAGCCCACACGAAGCGACAACAGCGAACTGCAAGCCGCAAGGGCCAGAAAGGCCGTACGCGCCAACCGCGCCGCGAGCGTCACCTCCATGATGCATAAACCGGCTTGCTCACCAGATGCGCCGCGCTCGCGCCCGCCCGCGGGCGGAACTTCTGCACACGCCCGCTATCCACCTCCGCCACGTAGAAATCCCCTTCCTGATCCACGCTGAATCCGTGCACGCCCCAGAAGCCGCCGGGGAAATCTCCCCACACGCCCCACGAGTACAGGAATTTCCCGTCAAGGTCGTACTGCAGCATCTTCGACGTCCCGCGATCGGCCGCCCACAACGTGCGGTCCGCACCGATGTAGATCAGATGGATGTCCGACGGATCCTCCCCCATGCTCCACTCGTACAGATATTTCCCGTTCTCATCGAACACCTGAATCCGCTTGTCCCCGCGGTCATTTACAAACACGTGCCGAGTCTTCGGATCCACCGCGATCCCATGCACATTGCTCATATATCCCGGGCGTTTGTCCGGGGGTGTGGCTTTCATCCCCCAATCGAGCAGGAATTTGCCGTTCTTGTCGAACCTGGCGACGCGCGTCCCGTTATAGCCATCCGCGACGAACATCGTGCTGTCCGGCAGCCATGCGAGAAACGTCGGACGATTGAAGTGGGTCCCATCCCCCCTGCCATGCGCGGCGTCCCGATCGTCTGCACAAGCTGCTTGCCGTCGTGCGTGAATTTGTAGATCGCGTGCATGTGATCGTCGACCACCCAGACATGCTTCTCCGGATCGTAGGGATTGATCGCAACAAAATGGGGCCGCTGCAAAATCTTGTCCCATTGCGTCCAGCGCTCGACGATGTTGCCGTTCGAGTCGGCGATCGTGATACAGTTCTCCCATTTTGCGTCGACGCCCACCTTGCCATTCCATCCATCCGCCGGCGCGCCGGGCAGCGATCCCGCGGCGCCGCCGCCCGGCAATGAGGCCACCGTAGCGTCGCGCCAGGGCAACCGCCCGATCGGGAATTGGATGCTCGGACCGAAATCCGTCAGCAGCTTCGACGCGGGCCGTTTGATATTGGGCAGTTCGCCGCGGAAGAGCAGGAAGACGCGGTTCGGATTTTCCGCGAACACGCTCTGCCCCGCGCCCCATGTCCATTTCTCGTTTCCGGGCAGCGTGCTGATGTCCTTCGGCCAGCCTTTCACGATGTCGTAGCCGCCGAACAGATCCTGTCCACCGCGCTCGGCGAGCAGCGGCGCGCTTACCAGGAGAAAAACCGCGAGCTTGTGCATGCGTCAGAGCATATACCGTTTCGCGCCAGGCATTCATCACTGACCGTTCATCACTGACCATTGCATACGCCGGCGAGGGGTGATCTAATGCTCCGATATGCGCGCATCACTCGCGCTCACCCTCATCCTCATCGCAGGCGCGCTCGTCTCGACTGGCTCGAGTTCTGACCTGTCGAAAGCCATGCCCGGTCCTGCGATCCCGACCTTCCCGACAGACGATATCGCCCGGACCGGCTTCTTCTATGCCGGCGGACATTACGACGGACCCGAAGGCAAGGAGGTCATGCGCGGCGCCATGTACGTCGAGGTGATGGCGCCGAAACGCGTGCGCCACGCCAACCCGATTGTCTTCCTCCACGGCGCCGGACAGACCGGCACCGACTGGCTCCAGACTCCCGACGGCCGCCCGGGCTGGGCCTATTTCTTCATCAAGCGCGGGTACACCGTCTACATGATCGATTACCCCGCACGCGGCCGGTCGGCGTACGTTCCCGATCTCGACGGAGTCCTCGCGATCCGTACCGCGCCCAACCTCTCCCAAATCTGGACCGCCATGGACCGGCTCGGCGACTGGCCGCAGGCAAAGAAGTACACGCAATGGCCCGGCGCCGGACCAGTTAAAGGCCAAATGGGCGATCCCGTTTTCGACAACTTCAACAAGACCCAGGTGCAATTCCTGAATGGCGGCAATCAGGACAAACTGGTGCTCGATGCCGGCGCCGCATTGCTCGACATGATTGGAACGCCTGTCATTCTGATCACGCACTCGCAGGGCGGATCTTTCGGATGGACCATCGCCGACGCGCGCCCGAAGCTCGTCCGGGCCATTATCACCGCCGAGCCCGCCGGGCCGCCCATCCAAAGCGTCGACAACGCGAAGCAGGTTTACACCGGACGCCCGAATCTTCCCTGGGGCGTGACGAGCCTGCCGGTCGCATATGATCCACCGATCAAAGCGCCGTCAGAACTGCAGGTCGAACTCGAGGCGAAATCCGACGGGCCATACCTCGTCCCCTGCTATCTGCAAAAAGGAACGCCCCACAGGCTCGCGAACCTCGCACACATCCGGGTGCTCGACGTCTCCGGAGAGGCCAGCTACCATCGCGTCTTCGATTCCTGCGATGCGAAGTGGCTCAACCAGGCAGGCGTGAAGACCGATTACGTCAAACTGGAAGACGCCGGCCAGCCGGGCAACGGGCATGAAATGATGCTGGAGAAGAACAGCGATGGGATCGCCGCGTATTTCGCAAGCTGGCTGGAGAAGAATGTCCGGTAAGGCCGCACCACTTCTCTTCCTCGCCATTCCCTTGCTTGCCCAGTGGCCCAACTATCCCACTCCCAACGCGCCCGGGAACGCCGACGGCAAACCAAACCTCAACGGCCCCGCGCCAAAAGCCGCAAACGGCAGGCCGGACCTCTCCGGTGTCTGGACCTACCAGCGCCCGCCGGAAGAAGCGAACGCCGCGCCGCCTCCGCCGCCCACACCCGGCCAGGCGCCCGACATCATTCCACCCGCGGTTCGTCGCAGCCAGTTCTGGAACCTCGGCGCATCTTTTAAAGACGGACTCCCCTTCCAGCCCTGGGCCGCCGAGCTCCACCGTCAGCGCGTCGAACAAAACAGCAAAGACAACCCCGACGCCCACTGCCTCCCTCTCGGCGTCATGCAGCTTCACACCCACAGCCAGCCGCGCAAGATCGTTCAGACGCCCAACCTCACGGTCATCATGTACGAGGCCAATTCCGGACTCCGCCAAATTTTCACCGACGGCCGCCCCATGCCGAAGGGCGTGGAACCGTGGTGGTACGGCTACTCCGTGGGCCACTGGGAAGGTGACACGCTGGTGGTCGAGTCCGCGCACTTCCGCGATCTCGGTTGGCTCGATGTCGAAGGCAGCCCGCTCACCGAGTCGGGACGTATCATCGAGCGCATGCGCCGGCCCGACTTCGGCCACCTCATCACCGAAGTCACGATCGACGACCCAAAGGCCTACACGCGCCAGTGGACCGTCACCGTTCATCACCGCCTGATGCCCGACACAGACCTGATTGAATTCATCTGTCAGGAGAACGATAAGGCGGGCCCGCACCTGGTAGGAAAGTAGCATTCATCGAACAATCTTTTCCGGCATCATACTGTCTTTTCAACGATCACAAAAAGGAAGTGTCAGCCTGCGCAATAAGCCTGGGCGCCACCAAATTTCCACCAAATTGCCCTTTGACTCGCCCGCGCGCCCGCAATACACTGTTAGCCGATTGACGGTCCGGCTGGCAATATAAGCTGGGCCGGCTCCTCAGGAGGAGCACGCATATGGACCGCGTCCGTTCGACTCTGTTTGTCTTTGCTGCGTTCGCCGGTCTCGCCGCAAGCGCCGCCGAAGTCACTCCGGCCACCTCGCGCAGCATCACCTTCACCAAAGACGTTGCCCCAATCCTCCAATCCCGCTGCCAGGAGTGCCACCGCAAAGGCTCGATGGCCCCGATGTCGTTAGTGACATATGAGGAAACGCGCCCCTGGGCGAAGTCGATCCGCCAGCGCGTCATCACCCGCCAGATGCCGCCATGGCATATCGACAAGGCGGTTGGCGTTCAGAAGTTCAAGAACGACATATCGCTTAGCGACGCGCAGATCGCCACCATTACGCGCTGGGTTGACGCGGGCGCGCCGCAGGGCGATCCGAAGGATATGCCCGCACCGCGCACGTGGCCCGCCGACAACGAATGGAAGGCCGCGAAGGACCTCGGCCAGCCCGACATCGTCGTCAAATCCGAACCTTACACCATGCCCGCGCACCATCAGGACGTTTGGTGGCGGCCACTCTCAAACATCCCTCTCACCGAGCCGCGCTGGGTTCGCGCAGTTGAGATGCGTCCAGGCACCGCCGCCGGACGCAAAATCACCCATCACGCGGTTGCCTATCTCGCGCAGAACGACGCAGACAGCGATACCTTCGGACCCGGCGGCGACCCCGGCCTTCGCGGGCGCGGGCTGTTGATGGAGTGGGCCATTGGCAAAGGCTACGACCTCTACCGCCCTGATTCCGGCAAGCTCCTGCTGCCAGGCGCGCAGATCTCCTGGGACGTCCACATCCATGCCGTGGGCGAGCAGATCCGCGACAACGTCGAGCTCGGTATCTGGCTTTATCCGAAAGGTCAGGAACCGAAGCACCGCACTTACCTGACCGGCTTCCAGGCTTTGCGTGGTTTTCAATCTTCGGCCGCGTCGCAGCAGAGATCGGGACGCAACATCGACATCCCGCCCAACTCGATCGCGCAATTCGACAACTACACCGTGCTGAAGCAGGCGGCGATGCTCGAGAACTTCCAGCCTCATATGCATCTGCGGGGCAAGGCGATGTCGGTCGAAGCGATCCTGCCCGACGGGACCGTGCAACCAGTCAGCTATGTCGGCAACTTCAACTTCAATTGGATGACCAACTACATCTACGCCGATGACGCCGTGCCGGTTTTCCCGAAAGGAACGATGATTCACGTCACTGCTACGTACGACAACACGACGGCCAACGCCAACAACCCCGACCCTGACCAGTGGGTCGGGTTCGGCGATCGCACGGTGGATGAAATGGGCCACGCCTGGATGAACGTCACATACATCAGCGACGAAGAATACGCGGCGTGGGCGGCGAAACACAAGCCCGCGGTCCAGACGGCTTCCAGTGCGCGCTGAATCGCTGATCTGTCTTCTTCTGCTCGCTTCCGCGGCTTTTGCGCAGTTGCCGATCGAGCCCGCGCGCGATGCCGGTAACAGCGTCACCGGCGCCTTCGAAGGCTGGTTCAAAAACGCCGACGGCACCTTCAGCCTGCTGCTCGGCTATTACAACCGCAATCGGCAACAGACCGTCGACATTCCGATCGGTCCCAATAACCGGATCGAAGCGTCGCCTCCTGACGGGAGCGGACCCGACCGCGGCCAGCCCACCTGGTTCTTTCCCGGTCGTGCATGGGGTCTCTTCGCCGTCAAAGTACCGTCCGATTTCGGAGACAAGAAAATCAACTGGACGCTCGTCGCCAATGGCAAGACCACTGTAATCCCGGCGAGCCTGAAGCCCGATTACGAGATCTCGCCACTCATTGAAGCCGCTGTCGGAAACACCCCGCCGACGGTGAGTTTTGAATCATGGGACTCCGCCGGCAAATCCGTACAGGGTCCCGGTGGACCCATCCTTGCGGAACGCACGGCAAAAACCGGCCAGCCGCTATCTTTGCCACTCTGGGTCTCGGACGATGCGAAGTTCACCGTCTCCTCCGGCCTCCGGCCCAAAACCCTCGGCGCTGCGGTCACCCTGCACTGGGTCGAGTTTCGCGGACCCGCCCCCGTCGCCTTCGCTTCCGACAAACCGGATGTGGAGAAAATCCCGCGCGCGAAAAGTCCCGCGCCCTTCGACGGTAGAGCATCCACCACGGTTACGTTTTCCGCGCCCGGTGAATACTTGCTCCACGTTACCGCCAACGATTACTCTGGCGAAGGCGGGCAGGGCTTCCAGTGCTGCTGGACGAATGCGCAGGTCAAAGTGACCGTCGCACCGTGAAGTGACTACTTATTGCCCACCAGATGCGGGACATCCTTGTTGTCCTCGCTGCAAATATATTCAAGCAGATCGGTATCCGGCAGCAGGACCGCGTTCTCATCCACTGTCCACGGCTTCGTGTATGTCTTCGGATCATCGATCGTCAGCTTCATGTCGAGATGCCCGAAGTCGCGCCGGTGATAACGCTCCGTCAAATGCATCGCGTCGGAGTGGGGGCGTCCCGCGTTATCCATCCAGGTGCGCGCGTTCACCCCAATCGTGTCGACGACGAACGTATCGCCCTCCCAATGTCCAACCGAATAACCGAGCCACGCCGGTTCCGGACCTTTCGGCAACGCACGCCCGTCAGTGAACACCTGACGGTAGGTCGTGAAGCCCTCGTAGAGCATCAGCATCATTCCGGGCAATTGCACGAACTTGTACGGATACGGCAGCACCACCAGCTTCGGCATTCCGGGGATGCAATACGCCGCCGGATCGTCTTTGCCGCGCGCGCCGTCCGCGCGTTCGTCCGTCAGCTTCTTCGCCCACGGCTGGAATGGAATGGCCGCATCCGGCGCAATCACCTGCAGCGGGGCGGTGCCAGGACTCCACACGCCGGACAAATCCGGATGCCCATCGGCGCTTCTCGGCGCTGGAGCCGCGAGGTTGGGCTTGCCATCAGGTGTGCGTGGAGTCCCCGGCGTGGGATACCCGAACCACTGCGCATTTCCCACTGCCGCCGTGGCCGCCAGTAACAATCCCGCCGCTACAGTACGCATTCTGCGGGCGATTATATATCTTCAGGCGAGCGCCGCTTCGAAATCCGCCAGCAAGTCCCGCCAGTTCTCAGTTCCGACGGAGACTCGTACGAGCCCCTCGCCGATACACCCGTCGTCGAGTTCCCGCGTCGTCCAGCTCGAATGCGTTGTCGTCCGCGGATGGCACACGAGCGACTCAACGCCACCCAGCGAGACGGCATTCCGGGCGATCTTCAGCTTGCGCAGGAAATCGAACGCCGCCGGTTTTCCTCCGCGAATGTCGAGTGAAATAATTCCGCCCGGAAAAATGCACTGCGCCTGGAAAATGCGCATCTGCTCAGCATCTTCGAACAGCGTCGGATAATAAACCTTCTCCACCTTCGGATGCCGCGCCAGCATTTCGGCGATCCTTTGCGCGCTCTTGCTTTGCCGGTTCATCCGCAGATCGACGGTCGACAGCCGCGTATTGAGAATCCAGCACTCATCCGGCTGCAGGATATTCCCGAACAAGCTGCGTTTCGCGCGGATTTTCTTCATCAACCCCACGTCACGGGTGAACGCCATGCCGCCGATGATGTCACTGTATCCGCCGAGATACTTGGTCGCCGAATAGAGCGACACATCCGCACCGAGCAACAGCGGATGCTGGAAGGCCGGTCCCAGAAACGTGTTGTCGACCATGACCAGGGCTTGCGCCCCCTCTCGCGAAGCCACAGCCTGACAGGCATGCCGGATATCCGTCATCGTAATCGTCGGATTCGCGGGCGTCTCGATGAGCACGACCCGCAAATTCTTCGCCGACCGGACCGCGTCCTCCATTTCGCCCCGCTGGCCCGCATGCACCGCAATGCTCTCGACGCCGAAGTCATGCAGGAAATCCGCGATGAACGTCTGCGTAGCGCCGTAGATCGGCACCGTGAACACGATCGTGTCGCCTGGATGCACCACTGCCAGCAGCGCGGTCATAATCGCAGCCATCCCGGAATTGAAGACAGCGGCCGCCTGCGCCTCAGGCTCCAGCGGCAGCGCCTGTTGTTCCAGAATCTCGGCGTTCGGGTGATTGAACCGCGAATAGATGAGCTGGGGATCGTCCTTCATCGAGGCGAACGCCTGCTCCGCCTCTTCCGGACTCGAGAACACGTACGTCGAACTGCGAAACACCGCCGGCCGCGCCGACCCGACCGACAGCCGCGGATCGAATCCGCGCACCAGCACATCCGTCTCAGGATGCAGCTTCACGCTTCTATTGTCCTACTTTTGCCACGTCTGACGCCGTTTGAGCGAAGGGCTTTACGCCGTATTTCGCCCGGAGCGCCGGCACGCGGCAGTAATTTCATGCGCGGACCGACCGAAGCTCCGACTTCGCATGTTCACAGTCCTCACCAGGGTCTTGTCCCTCACAGTGGTCGACTCGACATGCCCTCGCGATTCTGTCGCAAAGCAAACACCAGAAATCAGGGCAAACGATTTTGCCGTTGTAATTTACTCAAAGGGCCTGTTAGTCTCCCAGCACGACCTATTAATTCGCAGGTAAACGTATTTGTAAAGGATTCTGTAAACATGCGTGCTTTCCGTCATGTGACAATTGTTTTTCTCTGCCTCACCGGTTTGATCGGAGCAAGCCCGCTCATGGCCACTCCAGAAATAACCACGACTGATCTCCCCAACCACGGCCTGTTACTGGTCGGCGCAAACGACCAGCGGTTTGGATCGCTGTTCTCGGCAACTGCCCCTCCTTCCGCTGCGCAGGCGCTGCAGGAAATGCAGCCATATTCAGTCATATTGAAAAACTCGACAAATCGTAAACTCGTCGCCTACGCTCTTAAATGGAAATATCTAAGCGTCGATGGCTCCTCTTCGGAACGGATTAGCCGATTCACGCAAGTTCATGAATTCAAGGACGGAAATACAAGCCGCAGTTCGACACAGAGTGCACGACAAAGCATAGGCGCCGGAGAGCAGCGGATCTTGGGGCCGTTTTTCAATATAGGCGCAGGGTGGCATGGAAGCATCCCAGGAGCTGCTATTCTTGCCAGGCAGGTCTCTGAGCTATCGGGGAAGGTACAAGTTGCTGTAAGCCTTGATGCCGCGATTTTCGAGGACGGAGAGCTTTGCGGTCCAAATAGCACTGCTCTCGACGTTATTGTAAGCGCGACACTGGCGGCGCAGAACGATGTCTACCATGAGATTCTCAATTCGAATGACGCAGCCTTGCAGAGCCTGTTACCCGCAGACACCGCCATTCCCAAGGGTGGGCCGGGCGGTAATTCCTATAAGGCATATTACTCCTATAATCGCGCGCTTGAAATAGCATCTTTCGCTGGCGTGCTCCATGCGCAAGGCCCGCAACTCGTGCGCCGGGTGGTCGCGAAAATCGTTTACTCGACGCCGCCAACGATCCAGAGGCGGTAAGGAGCACCTTTGTCCATGCAACTCTCTACCGCGCGATCACTCGATAGGCTGGCCAGCGTGGCGGTTGTCGTCATGGCGGCACTGGTGATTTCGACCTGGCTCGGAGCGTTTGCAACCCGCGGGCGAACTATGACCCCCGTCGCGAGGACGAGCGAGTTGCATCGCGGGTTAAAAGTTCACATCATCGGCCTTGATCCATCCAAATCACGAAAAACGGTTATTCTGGCTCTCGGCACACATTGCAGATATTGCCGGGAGAGTCTGCCGTTCTATAGGGAATTGATGAATATATCCAGTGAGAAAGCCTCCACGATCCAGATGATCGCCGTGTTTCAGGAACCAGAGCATGAGATCCAGGCGTTTGTCCGTGAGGCGAGTCTGCGCGGCGTATCGACGGTCGCTTCGACCTCGCTCGCCGCACTGAAGGTCCCCGGCACGCCCGCGATCCTGCTCCTGGACAATAACGGCACACTCATCGATTTCGCCGTCGGCAAACTTTCAAAGGCGGGCGAGAGCCACTTCCGTGCGGCGATACTCCATTGAGCGCGGCACTGATAATTGTCTTTCAAAGGAAGGAAGAAATGGAAGAATATAGCGTTACCAGGTCAAGAATATCGCGTAAATTTTTGTTCGTCGCAGCCGCTTGTTTGCTTCTGACGCCGACTGTACGAATGGCATTGGCTGATGACTGGATCCTTGACAGCATAAGCATCGGCGGAGACGACTATGAACTTTCTCCGCCCGGAATAGCATTTTCCGACGCATATGCTGTTTGCGATAACCAAATGGGTACGCAGGAGGACATCTATAGCTATGCCTGGGCTGGCTGGTACTGCGACAATCCCATCGCCTTTTCTACGAGCGAAGCAAGCTCCGACGTTGGGATACCGATAGGCGTCAGTTCTGTCGCCTCAAGTCGCGATATATTTTTCAATTTCCTGGTAGGAAGCTTCGTCGAGTTCGTTCCATGCGACCCAGCTCTTTCGCCTGAGAGCAGCGATCAGGATAATACATATCTCTGCCCTGAGTTCTACGGCTTTTGAGTCGAATGGGTTTGGGCTAGCTGACAACGGAACAGCCCCTTTAGAGAGGGGACCTTTTGCCGTAGAACAGTGGCGGTGCTACGGACGAGAACAACTTACGCCGTTAGCGCTTCAAACCGCGTCCCCGAGCGCCGAACCGTCTCGTTCCGCTCAGGACCAGTCGATATGCACCCCACCTCGACTCCCGACTGCTGCTCGAGGAACAACACGTAATCCCGCGCCGCGGCGGGCAACTCGGCCCATTCGGAGATACCTTTGGTCGTACTCTTCCACCCCGGCAGCGTCTCGAAGACCGGTTCCGCCTTCGCCAACTCCCGCCATGTTGCCGGAATTTCACACGTCCGCGCGCCCTGGATCCGATAGGCAACGCAGACCGGGATTTCATCCAGCTCATCCAACACATCGAGCTTCGTCAGCACCATGCTGTCGAACCCGTTGATTCCAGCCGTATACCGGATCAACGGCACATCGAACCACCCGCACCGCCGCGGACGCCCCGTCACCGACCCGAACTCATGCCCCCGCTTGCGGATCAGCTCACCCACTCCATCGGCCGCCTCGGACGTGAACGGACCCGCGCCAACCCGCGTCGTATACACCTTGGAAATCCCGATGATGCCGTCGATCTTCGTCGGTGGTACTCCCGTGCCCGTGCAGGCGCCGCCGGCCGAAGCGCTCGACGATGTGACGAACGGAAAAGTGCCGTGATCGATATCGAGCATCGTTCCCTGCGCGCCTTCGAACAGCAGGTTCTTGCCCGCCGCCCGCGCGTCCGCCAGCAGCTTCGCCGTGTCGCAGACCATGGAGCGCATGCGGTCCGCCGCCTCGGCATACCGCTCGACGACAGCCTTCAGATCGCCGGCGACGTTCTCGGATTCATCGACCCCGAAAGCCCGCGCGCGAGTCCGATGGTCCTGCATGAGCGTCATCATCGCTTCCGGGAAGTAGTCGCGGTCGAGCAGATCGGCGACACGCAGCCCGCGCCGCCCCGCCTTGTCCTCGTAACAAGGGCCGATTCCCTTCAGCGTGGTCCCGATCGCATTCTTCCCCAGCTCGGAAATCTTCTCGACCAGCCGATGCGATGGCAGCAACACCTGTGCCCGATTGCTGATGCGAAGCTGCTTCTCGACGTCGACTCCGGCTGCCGCCAGTTGCCCGATCTCTTCGAGCAGCGCCACGGGGTCCACCACCAGCCCATTGCCTATCACCGCGGTCTTGCCGGGGCGCAAAATGCCGCTCGGGATCAGGCGCAGCACGAACTTCCGGTCGCCAATCAGAATCGTGTGGCCGGCATTGTTGCCGCCCTGATACCGGACGATGTACTCGAACCGGTCGGCAAGCATGTCCACAAGCTTGCCTTTGCCTTCGTCGCCCCATTGAGCGCCGAGAATGATGATATTGCTCATGTTTTGATCTGATTAGCGTCGTGTGCGGGGCTCACACGCACCCAACCGGCCATTGTAGCTTACTGTGCTACGCTGGCCTCTTATGCAGCTTTCAGGCGTATTTCTTGAGCTTGGCGAAGAGCGCCTGCCCCAGTTATTACGCGGCATTTCAATCGGAAAACTCAAGACCTTTCAACTCTACGAGCGCTTCAAGACCCGGACCCACCTTGCCAAACTGAACACTGAAAACCTTCGCAAAGCCGCCAGCCGTTTCTGGGCGCGGCTCAATGCCCATGAAGAGGAATTCGCGACCGATCTCTCGCAGGCGATCCTCATCTCGCATATGGACATGATCGCGGCGGTCTTGAACTTCCTGGGAGTTCCCAACGAGGAAGGCTTTTTCGCCAAAGATCTCGACGCCAGGCAGTATCTCATCGAAGGCTGGCAGACCCGCGCCTGGGACAAATTCAAGAGCGAATACTCCGAGGCGGTTCTGCTCTTTTACATTAATCACCTCGACTGGGAACTCGGGTCCGCCGAACAGGCCTGGCGCCCCGCGGCCTAGCCGAAGATGCAGGATCTCGTCGACAGCGCCCTCGCGCGCATCCAATCCGCCCCAACCGCTGAAGCACTGGAAACCCTTCGCGTCGAGCTTCTCGGACGCAAAGGCGGCGTCATCACACAGCTCAGCAAGGATATGAGCAAGCTTTCGGCGGAGGAGCGCGCCGCCCGCGGCAAGCTGATCAATGCGGCGAAGCAGGCGCTGGAAGAGGCTTGGGAGCGCCGCAAATCTGCATTCGAGCGCGCGGCTCTCTCAAAGCAACTTGATTCCGAGTGGCTTGACCTTACCGTCCCGGCGCCGGGAGTCAAGCCGGGCGCGCTTCATCCCATCACTCAAATCCAATGGGAAATCGAGGACCTCTTTCGCTCTCTCGGCTTTTCCGTCCTCGACGGACCCGAAGTCGAGACCGAATACTACAACTTTGACGCGCTGAACATTCCGCCGGACCACCCCGCGCGCGATATGCAGGACACTTTCTGGCTGGCAGGTGGCAACCTTCTCCGCACCCACACTTCGCCGGTCCAGATCCGCGGCATGGAAAAGCTCGGTCCCCCGCTTCGGATGATCGCCCCGGGCCGCGTCTTCCGCAATGAAAGCGTCGACGCCTCGCACGAGCACACGTTTTACCAGCTCGAGGGAATGATGATCGATCGCGATGTCTCGGTCGGCAATCTCATTTACTTCATGAAGACGCTGCTGACGGCGATCTTCCATCGCGAGGTCACCGTCCGGCTGCGCCCCGGCTTCTTCCCATTTGTCGAGCCAGGCTTCGAGCTGGATATCCGCTGCCTGATCTGCGGCGGGCCCGGGTGCCCTGTGTGCAAGCAAAGCGGATGGGTCGAGCTGCTTCCCTGCGGCCTCGTCAACCCACACGTGCTCCGGAGCAGCGGCATCGATCCGAACGAATGGAACGGCTTCGCCTTCGGGCTGGGCCTGACGCGCCTCGTGATGATGCGCTACGCGATCGACGATATCCGCTGGCTGCAGAGTGGCGACCTGCGCTTTCTGGAGCAATTTGCGTGACGGTTGGGGACGCATGAAATTCTCCTACTCCTGGATCCGGTCCTTTGTTGACGGCCTCGACGTCCCGGCCGAAGCTCTGGAGCGTCTCATCACCATGAAGACCGCCGAGTGCGAAGGTGTCGAGACCTCCGCGGCTCTGCTTGCGGAAGCCTCCGCCGCGGTCGTTGAATCGGTCGAGCCCATTCCCGACAGCAAGAACGTCAAAGCCATCGTCGAGACCGAACGCTACGGACGTAAGACCGTCGTCTGTGGCGCTCCCAACTGCCGTGAAGGGCTCCGCACCGTATACGTTCCGCTCGGCGTCAAGGTCGTCTCGGGCATCGAAAGCAACGGTATGCTCGCCAGCGGCGCCGAGCTTGGCATCAATCGGGACAACAGCGGCATCCTGGAACTGCGCGGCACCCCCGAAATGCCGCCGCCCGACAGCGTCATCGATATCGACAACAAGAGCATCACACACCGCCCCGACCTCTGGGGACATCACGGCATGGCCCGCGAAGTCGCCGCTATTACAGGAAAGACTCTCCGCGACCCGGTCTCACTGGCCGAACTTCCCCTGCCAGGCGGACCGGTCACTGTCGAAATCGAAGATCTCCATCTCTGCCCGCGCTATAGCGCTCTGGTCTTCGAAAATGTCCGTGTCCAGCCTTCGCCGCTGTGGCTGCAGGCCCGCCTCACGGCCATCGGACTCAACCCCATCAACAACCTCGTCGACCTGACGAACTTCATCATGGCCGAACTCGCGCAGCCGATGCATGCGTTCGATCGGGCGAAACTCAACGGCGAGACCATCTGGGCGCGGCCCGCGCGGGACGGCGAATCGATTGTCGCTCTGAACGAAGAGTCTTACGAATTGACGACCTCCAACCTCGTGATCGCGGACGCCTCCGGCCCCGTCGCGATTGCCGGCGTCATCGGCGGCAAAGACAGCGCCATCTCCGAGACAACCACATCCATAGTTCTCGAAGCCGCCAACTTCAACGCCACCAGCGTGCGCCGCACCTCCGCCGCGCTCAAGCTGCGCACCGACGCTTCCATGCGCTTCGAAAAGGCGCAGGACCCGCACAACACGCTCCGCGCGCTCGCCCGCGCGATGGACCTGCTCCCTCTCCTCTCCCCCGGCGCCCGCCTCGCCGGAGGACTCGCCGACCGCTCCGCCCCTTTGCGCGAGCCCGCGCCGATCACCCTCGACCTCGCCTGGCTCGCCCGCAAACTCGGACGCGCGCTTGAAACCGGCGAAGTCATCCGCATTCTCGAAAGCCTCTCGTTCAAGACGACCGAGGCCGCGCCCGGCAAGCTTACGGTGACCGTCCCGTCGTGGCGTGCGACCAAAGACGTTTCCATGCCCGACGACCTCGTCGAAGAAGTCGGACGCATGATCGGCTACGACTCCATCGAACCTCGTCCGCCACTGGCGCTGTGCGCGCCGTCGTACGATCCGCCCGAGCGCGAGTTCCTGCGCGGCATCAAACGCGTGCTCTCCGGGCGCGGCTACACCGAAGTCTCCAACTATTCCTTTATCAGTGAGGACCAGGCCCGCCGCTTCGGTTTCGACCCGAAGGAGCATATCCGGGTCCTCAATCCCATCGCGGCCGGGCAGGAGTTGCTGCGCCCCTCGCTTCTGCCCGGCATCCATCGCAACATCGTCGAGAATGCGCGCCACTATGCCGAATTCCGCATCTTCGAAACCGGACGCGAGATTCACCACGCCGGTGAACGCCTGCACCTGATGGCCGCTCTTTACGCGGAAGCCGGCCCGCTCGAACTCAAGCGGGTCGCGGAGTCACTCGCGCCGGGCCTGCATGTGAAGCCGGCAAACCCTCGTGCGTACGAACACCCCGCGCGTTGTGCAGAGCTATGGTGGCAAGGCCGCGAAATTGGCCGCCTCAGTGAGCTCCATCCCGATCTGATCGAAAACGGACGCGCCTCCGTCCTCGATATCGACCTCTCGTTGCTGCAGGAACTGGAACCGGCCGATGCGAAGTACATTCCGGTGCGCAAATTTCCAACCAGCGCCTTTGATCTCTCCGTCGTCGCCAGCGCGCGTGAACTCGCCGGCACAATCGAGCTGGAAATCCGCCGCTTCGCCGGAGAGCTCGCGGAGAAGATCGAGTACGTCGGCGAATACCAGGGCGAGCATGTACCGGAAGGAAAGAAAAGCGTCTCATTCCGCATCGTCGCGGGCGCCGCGGACCACACCCTCACCGCCGCCGAAATCACAGCGTTACGCGACCAAATCATTGACGGCCTCACCGGGCTCGGCTACGACCTGAGAGTTTGACGGTTTAATTCGGCGCGTCAATTCCGCAGGTATTAACTGATGCCGCGCTTACGCCGAATACAAGCCCGGATGCGCCTCTCTCATCCGCCCCGCCACCTCCCGCGCCGGTTGAATCTGTACGAGTGGGCCTTTCCCAATGCCCGGACACCATTCCCCCGTCTGCACCCAGGCCTTCTTCGTGCCTTTCTCAACGAGCTCAGGCCAGTAGGGAAATGCCGCGCACTGCAGCGGCTTCGCCGGATGCACCGAACACCCGCCGTCCTTCAAAAACTCACACTGCGCATGGCGCGGCACCCGCAGGCGCCGCAAATGCCGTGTCCGGTAGACATAGCGTTCTTCAAACGCGGCCCGCGTCAGCTTCAGGAACTTCGCCAGCCGTGAAATGTCGTCTTCAGTCAGGTATACAAACCCCTGCTGCTCACAACATTTCGTACACCCGGACTGACACTCAAACCTCATAAACTGCACTACCTATAACACCTACAATCAAACAATGCCAGAGACCATTGAACAACCCGAACGCCCCATGGGCTTTGCCACGCGCTCACTCCATGCCGGGCAGAAGCCCGACCCGGCCACCGGAGCCCGCGCCGTCCCGATCTATCAGACGACCTCGTTCGTATTCGAGAACTCCGAGCACGCCGCCGCTCTCTTCGGGCTTCGGCAGTTCGGTAACATCTACACGCGAATCATGAATCCGACGACGGCTGTCTTCGAGGAGCGCATGGCCTCCCTCGAAAGCGGCGTTGCCGCGCTCGCCACGGGCAGTGGACAAGCCGCTCAGTTTCTCGCCCTCACCAGCCTCATGGAGGCGGGCGATCACATGGTTTCTTCCGCCACCCTTTACGGCGGCACATACACGCAGTTCTCGGTGTCGTTGAAGAGGCTCGGCATCGACGTTACCTTTGTCGAGCCGGACGACCCCGAGAACTTCCGCAAAGCCATTCGCCCCAACACGCGCGTCATCTACGGCGAGACCATCGCCAACCCGCGTATGAACATCCTCGACATCGCGAAGGTGGCCGCGATCGCTCATGAGCACCACCTGCCGCTCGTCATCGACAACACTCTCGCCTCGCCATACCTTTGCCGCCCGATCGAGCATGGCGCCGATATTGTCGTTCATTCGGCCACCAAGTTTCTCGGCGGACACGGCACCTCCATCGGGGGCATCATCATCGATGGCGGCAAGTTCGATTGGAACACGGGCCACTTCCCGCAAATCAATCAGCCCAGCCCCGGCTATCATGGGATGAACTTCAGCGAGATCTTCGGCCCCATCGCTTTCATCATCAAAGCCCGCGTCGACGGACTCCGCGACTTCGGTGTCAGCCTCAGCCCGTTCAATTCGTTCCTGTTCCTGCAGGGAATCGAGACGCTCGGACTGCGCATGAAGAAACACTGCGACAACACGCTCGGCGCCGCCCAATGGCTGGAGAAAGACGAGCGCGTTTGCTGGGTGAACTACCCAGGCCTGGCATCGAGCAAATACAACACGCTCGCAGCCCAATATCTGCCGGAGGGAAGCGGAGCCGTCCTCACGTTCGGCATCAAAGGCGGGAAAGAAGCGGGAAGCAAATTCGTCGATCGTCTGAAACTCTTCTCGCACCTCGCCAACATCGGGGATGCGAAGAGCCTCGTCATCCATCCGGCTTCGACGACTCACCAGCAGCTTTCGGACGACGAGCAGAAGGCGGCGGGAATCACACCAGACCTGGTGCGGCTTTCTGTTGGCATCGAAGACCTTGATGACCTGATTTGGGATCTCGATCAGGCGCTCGGGTAAAAAACATCCGCGCAAAGAACGCAAAGGCCGCGGAGGGTTTCCCTTGCGACTCTGCGCGGAATCGTTACTCCACGTCGGGACTCAGCACCTGCGCGTAAAGATCCGCCGGATTTTCCCGCAGCCGGCGGCGCGCTCGCTCGCACTTCTCCAGAAAGTCCCGGAGGGCCTGCTCGATCAGCTCGTCATTGCGCTCATAGTGCCCGGCGGCGACTTCATGCTCCAGTTGTTTTTTCAAATCCATCGACAGCGTGATGACCATGGTGTCCTCCTTTCCTGTCCTGTGCCTTTCGCCGGAGTTTTATTCCATCCCCGGCAGCAAGTCTTCGTTTTCGTGTTTCGCTTCCCATTCGCGGGAGCGAATAAAACCGATGCGTCCGCGCTTTGAATCTGTATCGAGTACCCACGCAATTTGACGCATGTCCCACAAGGAGGGTTGGGTACGATCGACATACCGGTTGCACTCGATCACAGCCCTCGCGAGGCGCTGTTCGGTGATCGTGCAGAAGATGTCCTCATCGCTCTCCGGCGCGCCTTTACGGACCACACCACTCTGGCACGTGTCGCACAAACGGGGCGCATCCTGCGAGCGAGTCCCTCCCAGAACTTTCAGTCTGGTGCTCATGCTCTTCCCTTTCAGAAATACGGGTAAATGCCAGCCGGGTTCGCGCCGGCTCACGTCGATTCGGTGAATTGCGGTTTTAGGGGATTAAACAGCCCAGCTGGCCGGCGAATCGGGGCGCTGGCTACCGGTGGTGTTTGCTTTGTTTGTAAGCTTCATCGGATATTCAGCACCTCCTGTTCGTGGGTGTTGATTTGGATTTTCTGAGGTTAGCATCCAGAGTGAGGTGTACGCCAGCAGATTTCGGATTTTTAATGGTCGAGGTTGTGAGGATTCGGGAGCTTTGGAGAAATCGGCAATAATGTAACGAGTTCTCCATGAAACGTAATCTCGTTTTGGCAAGCGTGTGCGCCGCGGGCGCGGGTGTCCTGATGACAGCGGTGGCGCAGAACCGCATGACCTTCTCGCTGGTTTCGCAGGATAGCGGCCACATCGCTCTCGGCCTCGCGCTCCGAAAGCTCAATACGTCCGCGACTTTTATGCAGGCGCCCGCGCATCCGGACGACGAGACCAACGCACTGCTGGCTTATTACGGGCACGGCATGGGATTCCGCTCGATCGACGTGCAGAACAATCGCGGCGACGGCGGCCAGAACGAGATCGGCCCCGAACTCTTCCGCGACATCGCGGTGTTGCGGACCGCGGAACTCCTTTCGGCACATCGCATCGACGGCGCCGAGCAGTATTTCACGCGTGCCATCGATTATGGGTATTCCTTCGATCCGCAGGAAGTCATCGACAAGTGGGGACGTAAGGACATCGTCGGCGACTACGTGCGGCTGATTCGCACGCTGCGCCCGGATGTGATTCTTACCATGAACATTCAGGGACGCGGCGGCGATCGCGCCCATGAGGCCACAACGATTCTGGTGCGCGAGGCGTGGAAGGCGGCGGGGGATCCGTCAATGTACCCCGAGCAGATCGTGCAGGGCCTGAAGGCGTGGCAGCCCGAAAAATTGTACTTCTCATATCAGCCACCGCCGCCGGCGAACGGGGGTGCGGGGCGCGGCGCAAATGGCAGGGCCGGTGGACGCGGCGCGGGTGGAGGCGCGAATCCTCAAGGCCAGCCCGCCGCCGCGACCCAGCCCGCTCCGGCCGCTCCCGCCGCGCCGCAGCCCAAACTCGCGCGCGTGAACACAGCCATGTACGATCCGCTGCTCGGCCGCACTTACACCGAGATCGGCACCGATGCCCGCAGCAATCATAAATGCCAGGGAATGACGGGGCTCCCGCCTTTGCCCGGTGTAAACGGCGGACGCGGCGGTGGTCCGAATATCGGCGGGTATCAACTGATGGAGACCACGGTTCCCGCCCAGATCGGGAAAGATGAAATGTCCCTCTTCGATGGCGTCGACACGAGCCTCGCGGGACTGGCGCACTTTGCAGGCGCGAATCCCCCGGCGGCTTTGACTTCAGGACTTGCCGCCATCGTGGCGGAAGCGAAGCGCGCGCAGGCGGCCTTCGACGCGGGCAACGACGCGGCCGCCGCCGCGCCGGTCGAGGCCGGACTCGCCGCGGTCCGCAGCCTTCGTTCGCAGCTCGCGTCGATGCCGATCAGCGAATCCGCGCGGTATGAGATCGACTTCCGCCTGCGCACAAAAGAGCGCAACTACGAAGATGCCGTGCTGATCGCGCATGGGCTCACGTTTGACGCCGTGTCTGACGACGGACTGGTTATCGGCGGCGAGCCGGTGAAGCTAAACCTGCTCGCCGTGAACCGCGGGGCTACCGATGTCATTGTCACCAGCGTGGCGGTCGCTGGCTTCGACACACCGGGCGAGTGCAAGACCACGTCGATCAAAAAGGACGCGACGTTCAATTGCAATATCGACGCGAAGGTTCCGAGGGACGCGAAGGCGACGACGCCCTACTTCACCGACAACTACTGGAAGCATTCGGAAAATCAGGCGATCAATATCTTCGATCCGAGCGTGCCGTTCGGAGTGCCGTTCGCTCCGACGCCCTTCCACGTGACCTTCCACATGAAAGCCGGCTCGGCCGACGTCACGCGCGATGTGCCCGTGCAGTTCCGCTACGTCAAGGATATTTACAACGGCGATAAGCGAATGGAGCTGAACGTCGTCCCGGCGTTTTCGGTGCGTGTGACGCCGCCGCTCGCCGTTGTGCCGGTGGCGAAGGCAAATACCCGCGAGATCAGTGTCGCGGTGACGAACGGGACCAAAGGCGCGGCGCAGACGAGCGTGACACTCGACGTTCCGGCGGGCTGGAAGGTCACACCTGGCAGCGAGACGATCAAGTTCGCGCATGAAGATGAAGCGTTGTCGGCGCGCTTCCAGGTGACGATTCCCGCATCCGCAAAGATCGGCGAATACACTCTGCACGCCACCGCGACGTCATCGGTGACCGGCGATGAGAAGTTCACGTCCGGCTATCAGGAAATCGAGTATCCCCACATTGAGCGGCGCCAGGTGATCAAGCCGGCCGAGGTTTCACTGAAGGTCGTGGACGTGAAGACTACGCCGGGTGTACGCGTTGGATACATCGTGGGTGTCGGCGATCAGGTGCCCGCGGCGATCGATCAACTCGGCGCGAAGCTCAGCTACATCGATACGGATGAACTGGCGGGCGCGGATCTTTCCGCGAAGTACGACGTCATCATCACGGGCGTGCGGGCCTACGAGCGCCGCGCGGATTTGCGCGCTTACAACCAGCGGCTGCTCGATTTCGCGAGCCGCGGCGGCACCGTGATCGTGCAGTACAACAAGACGGAGTTCAATCAGGCGGAGTATGGTCCGTGGCCCGCGAAGGTGAGCAATAATCGCGTATCCGACGAACTGGCGCCGGTAAAGCTCCTCGTGCCCGATCACCCCGTATTCAACTTTCCGAACAAGATCGGTGCGCCGGCATGGGCCAACTGGGTGCAGGAGCGCGGTCTCTACTTCCTCGGCGATAAGGACGCAAAATACGTCGATCTCGTCTCGATGACCGATTCCTTCAAGGACAACCCCGGCGAGAAGCTGGGCTCGCTCGTCGAAGGCCGAACGGGCAAGGGCCGCTGGATTTATGTCGGGATTGCCCTGTGGCGTCAGTTGCCGGCAGGCACCGATGGAGCTTATCAGTTGCTCGCGAATTTGATCAGCCTGCCGAAGGCGCCGGTGAAGAAGGGCGCCCAGCTTGCATCGAAGTGATTCGTTCCCAGTCGCCTGAGAGGGCCGGTTTGCCCCAGACTCCGGCTTCGTACTCGATTGTGACGATCCCGCAATTGGGCGGCACGGCGGATTCAGTCCATTCCCCCGTGATGTGGGCGCACACCGCCTGAATCACCGCGCCGTGGCAGACGACGATGACATCCTGGCCGGGATAACGGCTGCATAACGTCTCCATCGCGGTGATCGCGCGCAGACGAACCTCATCAAGGCTTTCGCCGCCCTCGGGCTTCCAGAGCCAGGGTTTTTCGTCGTCCGGCATCATCAGCGCGCCCATGTGTCCGTAAGGATGCCCTTTGAGGCACCCGAAATCGCGCTCGTGCAGACCGGCGAGCGATTCGATTGGCAAGCCGAGAGCGTCCGCGATGATTTCGCTGGTCTCAACCGCGCGGCGAAAGTGACTCGAGATCAAGGCTTGCGCCCGGAAACCTTGTGAGAGCACAATCGCGACCTCGCGGGCCTGCCGATAGCCCGTCTCGCTCAGAGAGATTTCATCGGAGTCGGCGAAGCAGCGCCGCCGGTTCGCCTCGGTTTCGCCATGGCGGACGAGAATGAAGCGGCCTCGCATATCCCCTATCTAGCACAATCCAACCGTTTTCTCCTTGATTTTCCCTTTTTCTTCGCCTACCATGGGGCCATGGCTCTCACTCGCAGGCAGAAGGAAGTCCTCGACTTCATTGCCGGCTACCAGGTCGAGAACGGCTATAGCCCCAGTTACGAAGAGATTGCGCGGGGGCTCAAGCTCGCCTCAATCGCCACTGTTCACAAACACATCTCCGCGCTCGACAAAAAGAACTATCTGCAGCGGAGCCACAATCAAAGCCGGTCGATCGACGTGGCGCCGCGCTACCTGCAGGAGCAGCGGCGGAACAAGCTCGAAGCGTCGCTCGAAGTGCCCATGCTGGGCACCATCGCGGCCGGCCAGCCGATCGAAGCGTACGAAGATCCGGCGACCGTGAGCTTCGCGGATTTCGTCGGCCACAAAGATACTTACGCTCTGCGCGTGCGCGGCAGCTCCATGATCGACGACCACATCTGCGAAGGCGACATGATTTTGGTCGAGAAGACCGCAGAAGCACGCGAGGGTGACATTGTGGTCGCACTGGTGGGCGGGAACGAGAATACACTGAAGCGCTTTTATCGCGAGCCCGGAAATATCGTGCGGCTCCAGCCGGCGAATTCGTCGATGAGTCCAATTCGCGTGCCCGCGCAGGATGTCCGGATTCAGGGGCGCCTGCTTGCCGTCCTGCGCAAATATTAGAACCGGCCAGCGGATATACTGCTGATCTTGAACACGGGTTCGATCAGCGCACGCCTGGACCGCCTGCCGGCCTGCCGCACCATCTGGATGCGCGTCGCCCTGCTCTCGCTCGGCGGCTTCTTCGAGTTCTACGACATCTTCTTCACCGGTTACATCGCGCCCGGTCTCGCGCGCTCCCACGTGCTCGGCGCCGGCGGCATCGCGACATTCATCGCGGCCATGTTCTCCGGCCTGTTCATCGGCACTGCGCTCTTCGGCTTCGTCGCGGACCGCTTCGGCCGCCGCTTCATCTTCACTTGCTCGCTTCTCTGGTACACGGGCGCGAGCATCGCTATGGCCTTCCAGCACACGGTATTCGGGTTGCACGCCTGGCGCTTTATCGGCGGCATCGGCGTGGGCGTCGAGCTGGTGACGATTGACACCTACCTCGCGGAGCTGGTCCCGAAACATCTGCGCGGGCGCGCGTTCGGCTATAACCAGACGATCCAGTTTGCGTCGGTCCCGGCGGCGGCCCTGCTGTCGTGGCTCCTGGTGCCGCGAACTCCATTTGGAATCGACGGATGGCGCTGGGTCGTCCTCGCCGGCGCCGCGGGAGCCATTGTGGTCTGGGTCGTCCGCCTGCGTGTGCCGGAGAGCCCGCGGTGGCTTGCGCAACATGGGCGTACCGCTGAAGCCGATGCTGTGCTCACCGATCTCGAGCGGCGCGTGGAAGCGGAAACGGGGCGTCCGCTGCCTTCGCCGGCCGCCGTCGAAGCCCCTGTGGCGCGCGGGACTTTCCGGGAAATCTGGCAGCCACCCTACGGACGCCGCACCGTGATGATGGTGATCTTCAACCTGTTCCAGACTGTCGGCTACTATGGATTTTCCAACTGGGTGCCGACACTGCTGATCTCCCGCGGCATCGCGGTTACGAGCAGCCTGCGCTACACCTTCCTGATCGCCATCGCGGCGCCATTCGGACCGCTGATCGCCGGGCAACTGGCCGACCGCGTCGAACGGAAATGGCTGATCGTGCTGGCCGCGTTCGGGATCGCCTTCTTCGGTGTGTTCTTCGGACAATTCAACCTCGTCCCGCTGCTGATTCTGCTGGGAATCATGCTCACCGTGTCGGCCAACGTGCTTTCGTTCGCGTCGCACGCCTATCAGGCCGAGCTTTATCCCACGAGGATTCGCGCGCTCGCCGTCGGCTTTACTTACTCATGGAGCCGGTTTTCGGTCGTTTTCAGCTCATTTGCCATCGCGTTCTTCTTGCGGGAATTCGGGGTGGCGGGAGTATTCACCTTCATCGCCGGCAGCATGGGGATCGTGATGTTATCGATCGGCCTGATGGGTCCGAGGACGAACAATCTCGCGCTGGAATCGATCTCGGCCTGACCTTGCTCTGATAGCATTGAGATGTTTAAAAGCGCGACATCGCGGGAGGTTCCGTGCGTTCTCTGATTCTCATTTCCGGCTTTGGCGCCCTCGCAATCGCGCTTTATCCTGCCCCGCAGCAGTCCGCTCCGGCCGCTCCGCCTGCGATGTCTCCGGCAAATCAGCGCGCCCTCCTCGATAAATACTGCGTCACCTGCCACAGCCAGAAGCTGAAAACCGGCGGCGTGTCGCTTGAAAAACTCGATACCGCGCATGTCGGTGATGATGCCGCGACGTGGGAAAAGGTTGTCCGGAAACTGCACGGCGGCACAATGCCTCCGCTCGGCATGCCGCGGCCCGATCAGGCAAGCATCGATAGTCTCGCCTCCACTCTCGAGAATGCCCTCGATCAGGCGGCCATCCCGCGCCCCGAGCCGGGACGCGCCGGCATGCACCGCTTAAACCGCACCGAATACGGCAACGCCATCAGGGATTTGCTCGCCGTGAAGGTCGACGTCAGCGGACTGCTTCCGGCCGACGACGAATCCAACGGCTTCGACAACATCGCGGACGTTCTGAAGGTTTCGCCGTCGCTTCTCGAACAGTATTTGACGGCCTCGCGAACCGTCAGCAGCCTCGCGGTCGGCGACCGCGGCATCGACCCGGTATCGCAGGCTTATCAGCTCGCGCCAACTCTCTCGCAGCTGAATCACATTGAAGGGCTTCCGCTGGGTACGCGCGGCGGCATCCTCGTCCACCACAACTTTCCGCTCGACGGCGACTACGAATTCAGCGTCTTTTTGCTGCGCAACATCGTCGGCTACATGCCGGGACTCGAGTACCCGCACCAGTTCGAGATCACGGTCGACGGCGTGCGCGTTTTCCTCTCACATGTCGGTGGCGAGGATGACAACAAAATGATGGATACCAATCTCGGGCTCGCCGGCAACACGATCGACGCCCGGTTGCGCGTCCGCGTACCGGTGAAGGCGGGCCCGCGGGATATCGGGGTCACGTTCATCGAGCGCAACCACTCGGAGTCCGTGGAACCGCTGCAGCCGTTCACGCGCAATCTCGACCTGCAGGATATGAACGGCGTGCCGATCATCGACCATGTGCAGGTGACCGGACCGTTCGCTGCGACGGGATCAGGCGATACACCCAGCCGCCGGAAGATCTTCACGTGCCATCCGGGGAAAGAGAGCGAAGAACTGCCTTGCGCGCGGCAGATCATCTCATCGATCGCGCGGCGCGCTTATCGGAGGCCTGTGACCGACTCCGACCTCGAGCTGCTGCTCAGCTTTTACCAGAAGGGCCGAAATAAAGGCAGCTTCGACGCCGGGATCGAGACGGCCCTGCGCCTGATCCTGACTGATCCGAAATTCCTGTATCGCACCGAAACCGATCCCGCGAATGTTGGCCCCGGGACGATTCATCCCCTCAGCGATCTCGACCTCGCTTCCCGGCTGTCGTTCTTCCTGTGGAGCAGCATTCCGGATGACGAGCTTTTGAACGTCGCGACGCAAAATAAACTGCACGACCCGGCGATCCTGCAGGCGCAGGTGAGGCGTATGCTGGCCGATCCGAAGGCGGATGCGCTGGTCACCAACTTCGCCTCCGAATGGCTCTTCCTGCGCAATCTCGCCAGCGTCAACCCCGCTGGCGAGGACTTTCCGAACTTCGACGATAATCTGCGCCAGGCCTTCCGGCAGGAGACGGAGATGTTCGTCGGCAGTGTTATGAAGGAAGACCGCAATGTGCTCGATCTGCTGACCGCGAACTATACGTTCGTGAACGAGCGCCTCGCCAGGCATTATGGAATGCCGAACATTTACGGCAGCCAGTTCCGTCGCGTCACAGTCAAGGACGATGCGCGCCGCGGACTGCTCGGGCAGGGCAGCATCCTGACAGTAACTTCCTATCCGACGCGCACCTCGCCGGTACTGCGCGGCAAGTGGATTCTCGAAAACATCACCGGCACCCCGACACCCGCGCCGCCACCGAACGTCCCCGCGCTCAAGGAAAGCGAGGAGGGCGGGAAGGCCACAACGGTGCGTGAACGGCTCGAGGAACATCGCAAGAATCCAGCGTGCGCAACGTGCCATCGCGTGATGGACCCGCTCGGCTTCTCGCTCGATAACTTCGATGCCGTGGGCGCGTGGCGATCAAAGGAAAACGGCCTGCCGATCGACGCCTCCGGCCAGCTTGCGGACGGCACGAAGGTCTCCGGGGTAGTGGACCTGCGCAAAGCCCTGCTCGCGCATCCCGAGCGCTTCGTCAGCACCATGACCGAAAAGTTGATGACTTACGCGCTGGGCCGGGGACTCGAATATTACGACATGCCGGTCGTGCGTGGAATTGTCCGGGAGGCGGCGAAGAACGACGACCGTTTCTCGTCGATCGTAATGGGGATCGTGAAGAGCACCCCGTTCGAGATGCGGCGCGCGCGGGATGTCGATGCGGCCCCACTGACGGCGCAGGCTCGCTAAGGCAGTACCACTTCGGCAATCGAATACCAGTTCGCTTTCTTCCGAACCAGCCTTGCGATCGGGAAGAACGCCAGGATGCGCCGCCAGAACGACAGGCGAGCCCGCGAAAGGCGGCGGGGGCCGAGTTTCGTACCGTCACTGCGCGTCAGATAACGATCCATCGCCTCTTTCCCGTAGAGGGTGAAAATCTCCTTCAGTTCGAGTCCGCACCCGGCGAAGAATTGAGGCTCGCGCCCATCCGGAACGCCAAAGAGCCACGGCTCGCCCCACTCGGGTGAGTTTTCGGCAAGCGTGTATGAAGTATTCGGTCGCTAAGGGTTAAGGTCGTTCTTCCGCTGGGTTTTCCGGCGAGGAGGAAGGCCATGCCGCGAAGCAAAACCTCGATCATTAGCCTTGAAGAAGCAAGATTACGGTTCGAAGAATGGAGAAACACTCGGAGGGGAAAAGCCCGAATACCGGCTGAGCTTTGGTCGGCTGCTGTCGAGGTGGCTCGGATGGAGTGGATTAAACGAACCGCGCGAGAGTTGCATGTGGCGTGGGACGATCTGAAGCGGCGCATGCCGGCCGCCGGAGCAGTTCCGCGGCAACCGGCCTTTGTGAAGTTAGTCACGCCGCAGATACAATCGGTTCCCGAATGCACCCTTGAAGTGGAAGGGCGCAGGGGAAAGCTGCGAATCCAGCTGAGGGGTGCTTCGGCTTCATATCTGGCGGCGCTGAGCCGGGAGTTGGTGGAGTCGACGTCCTGATCCAGATCACGCCGCAACTGCGCATCATGGTTGCGGTAGACGCCATCGACGGCAGGAAGGGCATCGATTCTCTGGCACAGCTATGCCGGGAAAAGCTGGCTACAGATCCGTTTTCCGTGAGTTTTCGGCAAAGCTGCGTAAAGAGGGCGGATCTGCCCATGGCCTGCTAACCGGAGCCGGCTCGGCCACGTTGAGGCGCAGGTTTGACCCGGATGAAGAGCTTGTCCCATTTGATGTGATTGCCAGTCGCATTTGGCCGACCGCCTGGGAAAGTCTGGTCCAGCAGTTCGAGGTCGACGATCTCGTCGGTCTTCAGGAGAAGCCAGTTCTGAAGACCCTTATGTTCCGGTTTCTGTTCTGCCACACTCTTCAGCAGATGCCGGTTGAGTGGCGATACCGCGGCAGAACCGTTACCGGCGAAGGGCTTATGTACCACGAGAAGGCCCGGAGGCGATTTTCTATGCGCTCACACCACGCCAGACCGGCGCTGCCCGCGCGTCCGGATCGCCCGCGGCCAGCAGCATCTGCGCCTGATGGGCACGCAACGTTTTCGCTGCTTCCTGGCCCGTCGGCCACCAGCGAAAGCAGACATCCGGAAAACGGATCGGCGTCGAGCTTTTCACGGCAGAGCTGCACCAGAGAATCGATGCCCTTTCTGCCGTCGATGGCTTCGATTGCCACCAGAATGCGCAGCTGCGGGGTGATCTGAATCAGGCCAGCGACTCCCACAACGATCGGCCGATCGTTGCCAGTTCATCGGCGGTTCCGTTCAGTTCGATGGGCAGTTTGCCCTGCTGGCTCTCGATCTCAATCACGCATGGCTGCGCGCCCGTCGCCTGTGGCGTCATCAGTTCCACGAACGCGGGCGGCCTCGTGCGCCTCTTCGTCAAGGCAGGCCCCGCTGTCTGGCGTCAACTACTTTTGCCCATTAACGACAACTATTTCTCCCCATCAACGACAACTACACTCTTGACGAACTTGCTTTGGTCCGCCTACGCTGGCTGTGGCCGGAGCAGAGGATA
>Ga0134125_10001539_pt1 | contig 28173 bp, 26 predicted proteins | sample KB31751_FD_96464 | JGI IMG/M metagenome (GOLD analysis project Ga0134125, IMG submission 96464) | Terrestrial soil microbial communities with excess Nitrogen fertilizer from Kellogg Biological Station, Michigan, USA - KB3-175-1 | ecosystem: Environmental > Terrestrial > Soil > Unclassified ... | reverse complement strand
CTCGAAATAGCGCATATTTCGCGCCAGGAGAGAGTTTTGAGCCAGCGTACTTTCAGCATCATCAAGCCGGACGCGGTCCGCAAGGGACACACCGGCGCCATCCTCGCCGAGATTGAGAAGGCGGGCTTCAAGATCGTCTCGATCAAGCGCATGTCCATCTCAAAGGCGCAGGCTGAGGGTTTTTACCACGTTCATGCCGCGCGGCCGTTCTTCGGCGAGCTCACGGAGTTTATGAGCTCCGGGCCGATCTTCCCCATGGTGCTTGAAAAGGAGAACGCCATTGCAGACCTGCGCAAGCTGATGGGCGCGACTGATCCCTCAAAAGCCGAAGAGGGCACCATCCGCAAGAAGTTCGCCGCATCGATTGGCGAGAATGCCATTCACGGCTCCGACGCCGAGGACACTGCGGCATTTGAGATCGGGTACTTCTTTGCGGGTATCGAGCTGAAGTGAGTTCTCAGTTGTCAGTTCTCAGTTGTCAGGAAAAGCTTCAACTTCCACCGGATGAGTTCAAGGCGTTGCTGTTCGACTGCGACGGCACCATCGCCGACTCCATGCCGCTGCATTATGTGGCGTGGAAACGCGCGCTGGGCGAGCACGGCTGCGAGTTTCCCGAGGACATCTTCTACGCGTGGGGCGGCATGCCGGCGGCGGAGATCATCGCTACGCTGGGCAGGCAGCAGGGCATCGCGATGCCCATCGCAGACGTGGAGCACCGCAAAGAGGCGCTCTACTACGAGATGCTTCCCGACCTGCGCGCCGTGCCCGAGGTCCTTGCCGAGATCGATCGCAACTGCGCGCTCGGCGCAGGCCGGCTGCCGATGGCGGTCGTCTCCGGGTCGACGCGCGATTCGGTCACACGCTCATTGGTCGCGCTTGGCCTGCTGGATCGCTTCGCCACGCTTGTCTGCGCCGGCGACTACACGAAGAGCAAGCCCGATCCAGAGCCGTTTCTGACAGCCGCTGCGCGGCTTGGCGTCGATCCGAAGGATTGCCTCGTGTTTGAAGACACCGAGATGGGGATTCAAGCCGCGACGCGCGCGGGCATGGCCAGCGTGAAGGTGCTGCAGCCGTGGGAGCGGAAGCTCGCCACAAGTGCTTAGGGCTTCGCCTTTCCGTCCGCCCGGATTGTTGTTTCGCTTGACGCTCGTACGAGCTGCGCGGAGAATCGCCTTGGCGTTGCTCCATGCCTGAATCAAAGCTCGAACTCGCGGACACCGTAACTGTGATCGATGCCTCCGTGGCGGCACGCCCGATCCCAGCCGACGCCGAATTTCCTCGCTGGTCCCTCGCGGCGCGCATCGGCTTTCGCCTCGCCTTCTGCTATCTCGGCGGCTACTGCGTCTTCAGCGGCAACGCCACGGTCCTGGCTGTCATTCCCGGCATCGGCTACAAATATCAAGATGTGCTGGCCAGAATTTTCTGGCTGCCGTCGCAATACCTTGCGCAACACCTGTTCCATGTTCCTCCGCCCGGCAATCGGATTCATCAGATGGCATCAGGCGACACAGCCATCAACTGGATCGGCCTGCTTCTCCTGTTGGTTGTTTCGGCTGTCGCGACCGTCATTTGGAGTGTGCTTGATCGCCGCCGGCCGCATTACCAGACACTGTATGCGTGGCTGCGCTTTCTCGTCCGCATGACGGTTGGACTCGGCCTGGTCAGCTATGGCATGGCAAAGGTCTTTCCGTTGCAGATGCCGCCACCAAGCATCTCCGCTCTGGCAGAGCCGTTAGGCATGCATTCCCCGATGTCGGTGCTATGGAACTTCATCGGGCTGAACCCGCTCTACGAAATGGTGTGCGGCGCAGCGGAGTTCATCGCGGGGATGTTGCTTCTCTTCCGCCGGACCGCGCTTGCAGGGGCAATCTTCTCGGCATTCGTAGTCACCAATGTTCTGCTCTACAATCTCTTCTTCGATGTACCGGTGAAGCTCTATTCGGGGCATCTGCTATTGCTGTCACTCTTTGTCATCCTGCCTGACGCGGGCCCGCTCTTGCGATTCTTCTGGAGGCATGAACCGTCTGCACCGGTGGGTATCTGGGTCCCTCCAGCAAAGAGGAAATGGTTCCGGCGAGCTACTGCCGCTGTCGAAATCGGCTTCGTCCTGCTCACACTTGGCGAGCTTCTGCTTGGCAGTTCTCAGGGCATCAGACAGCGCCGAGCTGAGGCGAAGGCAGTTGCCGGCTGTGAGCTGTGCCGCGCATGGCGAGTCGATCCCGCGCCTCCGAGTGCACCCACCCTGCCCTCGCCCTTCAATATGGCTGCAACCGACATTGTGCTCAACACGCCCACGCAGGCGCTGCTGCATGATGCGCAAGGCAAGTCAGTCTACGTGCCAATAAAGATCGATGCGGCGCGCCATACACTTGAGCTAGACGGGCCAGGTAAGAACAAGACGGTGTTCGCCATCGCGCAAAACGATCCCAGGTCTCTCATGCTGACGCCGACCGGGGAAAAGGCGGGTAAGGCGGCAACCGTTTGGCTGGAGTCGTTGACACCGGAGCAAGGCTATCCGCTGACGCGGCGCGGATTTCACTGGATCAGCGAATACCCCTATGTGCGATAGCGGCTACTTCGCGAATAGCCCCAGATCGATCGCGTCTCCCATTGCTTTGTAGCCAGGATCGCTGGGGTGCAGGTGGTCGCCGTGGTCATAGGCCGGCAGGAAGGTGTCGGGATGCGCGGGATCGCGCGTTGCCTTGTCGAAGTCAATGAAGCCGTCGGCCTGCGTGTTGGTGCGGATCCACTGGTTGACTGCCTGGCGCACCTCTTCCCCCGCGGGTGACATATACTTCGCGCCGGCGTATGGGGTGAGCGTGGCCACGTAGACCTTAATGCCATGCATGTGCGCGCGGTCGATCATCTGCCGGTATCCGGCGATCAGGTCCTCAGCTGACACGACATCGTAGGCGCGGCCAGGATCATAGGCGTGTCCGATGTCGTTGATGGCTTCGAGGATGATGACGTACTTCGCGCCTGCCTGCGCGATGACGTCGCGATCGAAACGCGCGAGCGCGCTGGGACCGGTGTTGTCATGCAGGATGCGGTTGCCGCCGATGCCTTCATTGATCACGCCGATGTCGGCCGTGCGCTTGTCGGCCAGCAGGCGGCGCGCCAGCTCATCGGGCCAGCGCGCGTTCTGGTTGTTGGCTGCGAAGGCGCCATCGGTGATGCTGTCGCCGAAGGCAACCACGGCGGCGGCGTGCGCCGGAGCCTGCACGTCGACGTCCTTGAGGAATGGCCAGGAGCGGATATTTTTCGCGGAGTCGAACTCTTTCGCGCCTACCGTGTTGCCCTCGGCGACATAGCTGGTCTGGTCCGCGGAGCCATGCTGCGAGAGCTGCGGGATTTTTTGCTCCGGCAGGAAGAAGCTGACGGCGAGATCGGCCTGTGCGGGGAGCGTGATGGTCGCCGGATCGCTGACGGCGAGGGCACCCGGAGGGATGGTGATGCTCTGCCGGCCGCCGAAGGTGAGGCCGATGGAAGAGGCCGCGACCGTATTGATTGTGCTGCCGCCCTGACTGATGGCGGCCGATGCGGCGGCGATGGTGAGCGGTTCCGTGCCGAACTCATTGGTGAAGACGACGCGAATCTGCGGACCACCGATGGAGACATGCACAATCTCGCGCAGCGTCATATCGCTGGATCCGTAGACCGGCGGAGGCGTGAAGCGGCGGGCGGGGTTTGGGCCGGCGGGGGCGGCTGCCGCAGCAGGAGGCCGCGACGGGGGTGCCGGCGTCTGCGTAGAAGCAGGCGCGGGCGTGGTCGCCCCTGCTGGCGGAGCGACGATGGGCGGCGCGGCCTGCAGCGTGGCAGGACGGCCGTTATTGGCGGCGAAGGGCGCCGTTCCCCACGTGCCTACCCAGTGTTGCGCCGCGGGAGGTGCGCCATGAGCGGGTGCGCTGAAAGCGAAAGGCGTAAGCGCGACGGTGAAGAGAGCGGCGAAAGAATAAACAGAGCGTGGAAGGAGGTTCACGGCGGAGATCAACCTTGGGAGGAATTTTTCGGCGTCACCATCTTACGCTTGGCCAGCACCAGGAGCGTTATCGGCCAATGGAGAAGATTCTGATGTTGCAAACGCGTGCAAGGCGTGTAAGCTGTAGCCGCTTCCTGTTTGCGAAGACGCAGAGATTCTTGCGGGAGGAACAAATGCAGGACCAGAGAAATATGCGGGCGGCGTCTCTGCCCGAAGCGATTTTGATTGTGTGCCTGGTGGTGCTGTTCAGCGGGGCAGCTTTTCAGGAACTGAGTGGGCGAGCCATCGCGGCGCAGGCACAATCGGGCGCAACGCAGCCGGCAAAGCAGACGGTAGCGGAAAAAATCGCGGCTTCGCAGCAGCTTCTCGACATCAACACCGCAACGGCAGACCAGCTAAAAATTTTGCCGGGCATGGGAGCAGCCTATGCGCAGCGCGTGATCGACGGGCGGCCGTATACGGCGAAGAACCAGCTGGCGACGCGCGGGATTTTACCCAAGGACGAGTACGAGCGTATCCGCGAGCTGATTGTGGCGCACCGGCCGAAGAAGTAGCTGGGGCACCCGAAACCGGAGCCGGGTTAGAGATTCTTGCGCAGATGAACGCAGCGGTCGACGACCTCGAATCCGAGCGCGCGATGGGCGAGCTCCGATGTGCCGTTGTCGATCAGGGCATCGGAGGCGATTTCACGGGCGCCATGCGCACGCGCCCAGTCTTCGGCTGCGCGCACAAGGGCTGCGCCGATCTTCTGTCCGCGATGCTGCGGCAGCACGAACCAGCCTTCCACGTAGCCGACCGGCTGCGCGGGATCGCAACCGTCGGCGTGGGAGCGAAGGCTGACCTCGAGAAATCCGGTGAGCGACTGGTTGGGCGTATGTGCGACGAAGATCGCTGCGGGCAACATGCCCGCGGGACCGTCGACAAACCAGGAGTCAACCTCGCGGCGATGCTCTTGCGGTGAAGTTTCCGGCCACAGCTCGGCGCGCATGCGTGCAAGCTCTTCTGCATCGGCAGGTTCGGCATGGCGGATGGAGCTCATGGAAAGATTGTAGAGCGGGTATGGCGAGAGGCTGAGGGGCTTTGCTATGCGGCTCGCGGCCCGGATTTGGAAGCGAGGCTACGCAGGCGAGCGAGGTCTTCTTTGCGGCACACATGCGCCAGTTCATCTTCCGCAAGTTCGGCCTCGCGCTTGCGCGTGCCGACCGTCCGGAAACACTGCATGCAGATGGAGTCGAAGCAGTTGAGCGGATGATTGTCTCGATGCACAAATGCGCCCATAAACGTACCTCGTGCGGGGAGCACTGCCGGCAATGCGGTTTGCGAGCGGAAAAGTCGTTTCCGGCTGCCATCTCGCTTGCCCTGAGACGATCACTATACCCTATAGTCGAGTAAAGAAAGCGTAAAAGCGCACGCATACGGGGAGGCCAGGCATGGCGAGGGCGAAAGAGTTCACGGTCACGATCGAAGACAAGCCCGGCGCGCTGGGCCGCTGCTTCCGCGCGCTGGCGGAGAACGGCGTGAACATCCTCGCGTTTCAGTCGTTCGTGGAAGAGGGCGAGAGCCTGATGCGGATGATCGTGAGCGATGCGAAGACGGCAAAGACGACGCTGGGCGGAATGCGGATGATCTTCGAGGAGACAGAGGCGGCAGTCGTCGCGCTGGAGCACCGGCCGGGTGAGCTGGGGCGCGCCGCGGCGAAGCTGGGCGAGCTGGGCGTGAATATCGATTATTCGTACTGCGGGCAGCAGCCGGGCGACACGAAGATGCTGGTAGTGTTCGGCGTGGACGACATTGTGCGCGCGGCGAAGGCGCTGGACGAGCTGTAGGGCTGTTGGCCATTCGCTCGCACCGCTAATTGCCAGAGAGCGGCTCGACGTGGTCAATTACCCATGTTGTTACAGGACCGATTTGCTTGACCAGTTTGAGTCCATCCTGTTTTTTTAGAGCTTCAATGAACGTTGGGCCGACAGGGGCCTCCTCGAAACCTTCGTTCGATGGGCGGGTGTTTGACTTCCGACGTACAAACTCGAGATTGAGGTCGAACCTTCCAGTGAGTCCGGTGCGGTCGAGCACCGGCAGCTGTTCCATATCTCCCATCGTGACCCCAACGTTGCTCAATTCCCCGGCGATCTGCGACATGGTGTGAGCCATGATTCTCATATGCGTCAGGCCGCTATCGGTTCGCCACACGATGAGCTCGCACCGGGGTGGCGGCGCACTCAGGGATTTTGTCGCAGGTCTGTCTGTCTGATCCGACGCGCGTGTGCAGAGCGCGTCTTCTGGGTGTTGCTGAAGCAGCGAGCCAGGAGCGCCGGGCCTGTCCAGAGTGAGCAGGTAAGCAGGGTGTGGGCGAATCTCTGTATGAAGAACCAGCTTGAACCGGTCGGCGAGGAGCGACTGGACCATGAGCCGCAGCTGATCTTTGGTGGGGATAGCGCCCGGGAGTGCAGGGGGACGTGCTTCAAGGTAGAACTGAGCAGTCTGAGCCCACCGTGGCAACTGAGCTTGAACCCTGGGGTATTCGCTGGCGTCTTCGATCTTATAGGCAAAGATAATGTAGTTGGTCAGAGAGCCGCTTGTCGTAACGAGACCGCCCGTGTATCGAACAAAATAATCGGAAGAGTCAAGGTCGACATTGCCAATCTCTGAAGAAGAAGGACCAGCCTGCCGGATGGCAGCGACCTCAAACTCCAGCTTGCCTCCGGCAGCGACCTGCCACGTTGGCGCAATTGGCGTCTGAGCAAGCGTAGCTGAATGGGCGACCGCTGCGGCAAGCAGGACGAGCCACGGACTCTGAGCCAGACGTTGGCAGCAGTTCTGCATGATTCAGCTGGGTAGACGCTTCAAAATTACGGAGGTACCCTAACCCGTTTGGTTCCACCCGATGGGCGCGTTTGTGCGGTAATTTATCTCCTCAGCACAGTTGAATCCCTCAATCCGAGGCTCTGATAAATCTGGCGGGTGGCGTCGGATTTGTTGAGCGTGTAGAAGTGGATGCCCCGGACCTCGTTGTCGAGCAGGTCGCGGCACTGTTCCGTAGCCCAGTGGATGCCGACGCGCTTGACGGCCTCGGCATCGCCTTCCGTGCGCTGAAGCGCGCGCAGCAGTTTGGCCGGGATGCGCACTCCAAGGGCCATTGACGCCATTCGCTTCATGCCGCTGAGCGTGGTGACGGGCATAATGCCTGCCAGGATAGGCACGGTGATGCCGGCCAGCTCGCAGCGCTCGCGGAAATCGAAGAATTCCCGATTGTCGAAGAAGAGCTGGGTGCAGATGTAGTCGGCGCCGGCGTCGACTTTGGCCTTGAGGTAATCGAGTTCGTCAAGGCGGTTGGGCGTAGCGGGGTGGCCTTCGGGGAATCCGGCGACGCCGATGCCGAAGCCGCGGGGATCGGGATGCGTGCCGCGCTCGTTGAAGCGCCGGATGAAGGAGACGAGTTCCGCTGCGTGCTGGAAGGCGTCGGCGGCGCGGTCATAGTCGGGACGGTCGCGGGGCAGATCACCGCCAAGCGCGAGGACGTTGCTGATGCCGGCTGCGGCGTATTGGGCGAGGATACCGTCGATCTCCTGCTCGCAGTGGCAGACGCAGGTGAGGTGCGGGATGGGATCGAGCGAGGTGGTCTGCTTGAGGCGGACGACGAGGTCATGCGTGAGCTGGCGCGTCGATCCGCCTGCGCCATAGGTGACGGAGACGAAGGAGGGCTGCAGGGTTTCAAGATGCGCGATGTTGGCATAGAGGGCATCCGAGTCGGCGGCCGTTTTCGGCGGGAAAAATTCAAAGGAGACAGTGGTCTTGTCGCGCGCGAAGATGTCGTGGATATGCATGCGAGGTTGCTATAAGAATATCCTGCGAAGCGCGAGCGCAGATCAGATGCTAAAACCGCCCATTCACTGCGATTCTTCGCCTTTCGGTGGGACATAGACATTCACGCGCGACGAGCAGCCCGTCTGGGAAAGATGTCCCGCGCCAAATAGAATGAGGTAATGCAGCACGTCCATTGTGGAGACAACTTAGCGGCGGTGTGCGTTGGCTGAGCTGACCTACGATGAGCTGCACTGGAAGCCGCACCACAATCCATGGCTGGTGGCGCTGACAGTAACGCTGGCCACGTTCATGGAGGTGCTGGACACTTCGATCGCGAACGTGGCGCTGCCGCATATGGCTGGCTCCCTGGGCGCGAGCGAAGAAGAAGCCACGTGGGTGCTGACGAGCTACCTGGTATCGAGCGCGGTGATCCTACCGATCTCGGGTTGGCTGGCAAACCGGTTCGGGCGCAAGCGGTTCTATATGTCGTGCGTCGCGCTGTTCACGGTGTGCAGCATGCTGTGCGGGTTTTCGCGCACACTGCCCATCCTGATCATCGCGCGTGTATTGCAGGGCCTGGGTGGCGGCGGCCTGGCGCCGAGCGAGCAGGCGATCCTGGCGGATACGTTCCCTGTCGAAAAGCGCGGCCAGGCATTCGCCCTCTACGGCATGGCGGTAGTTGTGGCGCCTGCGATCGGACCAACCTTTGGCGGATGGATTACGGACAACTTCAACTGGCACTGGATCTTCTTCATCAACCTCCCGGTCGGGCTTCTTTCGCTCTATCTGTCGAACCGCATGGTCGAGGACCCGCCGTTCTTGAAGGAACGCAAAAAAGAGGCGGAGCGCGCAAAGGTGGACTTCCTGGGCCTGGGCCTCGTCGGACTCGGCGTCGGCTTCCTCGAGATGACGCTGGACAAGGGACAGGAGAAGGACTGGTTCGGCGACCCTGTCATCCGCACGACGGCGATCGTGGCAGTGGTGCTGCTGGTCGCATTCGTATGGTGGGAGTGGAACCATCCGGAGCCGATTGTCGATCTGCGCCTGCTGCAGAACCGCAACTTCGGGACAGCGGTGTTCCTGCAACTGGTCCTGGGCATGGTGCTGTTCGCGTCCACCGTGCTGATCCCGCAGTATCTGCAGGTACTGCGCGGCTACACGGCGGAACGCGCGGGCATGGCGCTGTCGCCGGGTGCGCTGGTGATGATGGTGATGATGTTTTTTGCCGGGCGGACGGTAGGCAAAATGGACCCGCGGCTGATGGTGTGTCTGGCGTATCTTGCAACCGCGGCCGGCATCTACAACCTGACGCGGCTGGATTTGACTACGAGCTTCGGCACCATCGTGGAGTGGCGCATGCTGCAGGTGCTGGCGCTGCCGTTCGTGTTTATCCCCATCAGCACGCTGAACTATGTGGGCGTGCCGGTGTCGAAGTCGAACCAGATTTCCAGCCTGTCGAACTTCGCGCGCAACATCGGCGGCAGCGCAGGCACGGCTCTGCTGACAACCTATATTGCGCGGATGTCGCAGGTGCACCAAGTGACGTTGGCAGCGAATGTAGTACCCGGGCAGGCGCCTTACAACTGGTTTACCGGGCGGGTGGGCGAGTTGCTGATGCGCGGCGGAATGAAGGCAGCGATTGCACATCAGGCCGCGGTCGCCGAAGCCTATGCCCTGATGCTGCGGCAGGCCGCGATGCTGAGCTATAAGAACGCGTTCACCATCATGGGGATAACAGTGGTTTTTCTTTCGCCGCTTCCGTTCCTCATGCGCCTGCCGCCCAAACGTGGGCCCAAGCCGCCGCCGGAAGAGATGGCCGCGCACTGACGGGCGGCGTGCCTCTTCAGCTTCCGGTCGCGAGTGCGTAACCTGCTGTCCCTGGATTCGGCATACACTTGTCCTCGCGCATATAACGATGCTTCACCGGAGCAATGCTCGAGTTGCGCTGCTGGCAGCAGCGGTCGCGGTGTGCCTGCCTGCGAGTGGGGATATGGGGCGAGCTCCCACGGTTCGGGGAATGGCCTTTGCACGCACTATGCCCGGCACCGTGCTGTGGGCGTGGGAGGAGCCGGAGGACCTGAGGTCGGCCGATCCGCGCAAAGTGGGCGTCGCGTATCTCGCAGAATCCGTGTTTCTGGGCAATGGAACGATTGCGGTGCGGCCACGACGGCAGCCGCTGCTCGTGGCGGATGGCGCCGCGGTAATGGCGGTCGTGCGCATCGAGGTGGGGCGCGGGTATCGCGATACGCCGGCACTGCGCGCGCAGACAGCGCATGAACTTGCGGCGGTCGCGCACGCTTCCCGGATTCGCGCGTTGCAGGTGGACTTCGACGCCGCACAGTCGCAGCGCGAGTTCTATCGTGCGGTCTTGAAGCAGCTGAATGTGGAGATGCCGGCAGGGATGCCGCTTTCCATTACCGCGCTGGTGAGCTGGTGCGGCAGCGAGCACGGCTGGCTGAGCGGTTTGCCGATCGACGAGGCAGTGCCGATGTTCTTCCGCCTGGGTGACCACACGCAGCCGTACGCGGACAAGAGCTGGATTGCGGTGCGTGAGCCGTTGTGCCGGGCAAGTGCGGGGCTGTCGATCGATGAGAGTTGGCCGGGCAGGAACGCAACAGAGGACGAGCGGCGTGTGTATCTGTTTGCGCCGCGGCCGTGGTCCGCAGAGCAGATTGCCGCCGCGGCGGAGTTGCCGGGCAGTGGGCGAGTAGCAGCGCTGCGCGTGGCGAACCGCGCCATGGGGGTGCGGCCGGCCGGGGACCATGGCGCACAGAACGACAGAGGCCAGGAGTTCGGGACGACGGAGGAGCAGCGATGACGCGGTTTCGGCAGGGTCTGCTTGCGATGCTGCTGGTTGCGCTGCTGGTACATCCAGCGTGGAGCTGCAGCCACGAGGGAAGCTCAGCGGTATTTACGCAGTCGCTGGGGCCGGATGCGCCGTACAGCGCCTACGCGCGCGGACGGCTCGGAGTGCTGCAGCGGACGTACTACATCCGCAGCCTTGTGGTGGCGTACAACACGCTGAGTGGACGGGGGCTGACACCAGAGGAACAGAAGGCTGCTGTGGAGGTGGACAAGTATTACAACCCGGAGGGATATGACGCCGCTTCGCAGCCGGATGCGTTGGAGTACGTCGAGACGCGCAGCTTCAATGGATCCGAGTATGTCGTCGATCGCGCGGTTGGAAGCGACGGCTTTGACAGCTTTACCAATTGTCTGGGTGACGCGTTCCAGCACGCGAACGATCGATTGGCAGAGCTGTACAACACGTATGGCGGGGCGGCGACAGCTGAGATTCAGGACTGGATTGCCGCGCAGAATGCAGTTTTTTCCAACTGCAGCGGCGGGCATCGGCGGCAATATTTCTCAGAGACCAAGACGCCGCCGGATGTTCCCGCGACCATGCCGAAGCCTGCGCCGGCGAACGCACCGCTGTGGCTGAAGCAGGAACGCGCATACCAGACGGCGGCTGCGGAGTTTTATGCGATGCGGTATGACGATGCGGTTCGGGACTTCCGCGCAATTGCGGCGGACAAGGCGTCGCCCTCGGCGCCACTGGCGCGATATCTGGTAGCGCGGGCATTGCTGCGCAAGGCCGCATTGACCCCTTCGCCGGCCAGTTCTCCTGGACAGCCCCCTCCGCCGCAGGAGGAGATGAATCGAAGAATCATTGCATACAACGCCGCGATGCGAAGGGTGCTGGGCGAGGCGCGAGAGCAGTTGGAAGGCATTCTGCGGGACCGGTCGATGTCCGCGATCCATCCGCAGAGCCAGCACTTGCTCGATTACACGATGCTGCGGCTCGATCCCGCGGCGCAGGCTGAGGAACTGGCGCGGCGGCTGACGGCTGCGGCGAAGCCCGGTGAGGACTATCGGCAGAACGTGATCGATCTGGGGTATGCAATGACGGCGACGCCTGAGTTCTTGAATCCTGGCTATGGGCTGCCCAAGGATGGGCCACCGCCCGAGTCGCCGCTGCTGCGATGGATTGCGGACATGCATACCGCCGACCCGCTCGACCAAGATATTTACTGGCCCGTGACGGCATATGAGCGCAGTCGTGGTGACGCACAGCGCGAGCATGATGCGCTGGCCGCATGGCGCACGACACGTGGCCAACAATGGCTGGTGGCGGCGCTAACCTTTGCCGAGCCGGGTGATGAAGGTATAGATGAACTGATGGCGGCGGCCAGGGCGGTACCCCCAGTATCGCCCGCGTATGCAAGCGTCACGTTTCAGCGGCTGCGGCTCGCGCGGGCGCAGGGCCAGGCAGCGCATGATGGCTATCGCGAAATTGCGGCGCTGATGCCTCAGATGGAACGCACGCAGCCTCGTTCGACCATCAATGCCTTTCTTGATGACGAGGCCGAACTGGCGCCTACGCTGGAAGATTTCCTGAAGACCGCTCCACGACTGCCGGCGAGTTATACCGATGAGGATGGTTTTGAGGATGCGTCGCCGACGCCTGACTATCCGAGCACCGATCCAAGCGAGACGCTGTGCGGTGTACCGATCGCAGGCCCGAAGGCACAGCACTTCGATGCTGCCACAGTGACGGTCCTGAACCAGCGCCTGCCAGTGCGACTGCTCCGCCAGGCTGCGATGTCCGCGATCCTTCCGGGAAATCTTCGGTTCCAACTGGCACACATGGCGTGGACACGCGCGCTGCTGCTGGAGGATGCGGCGACGGTGCGGACACTCGCACCATACCTTTCGCGGTGCCAACCGGCGATGAAGGAGTGGTTAGACAGATATGCCGCGGCACAGACGCCCGAGGAGCGGCACATTGCCGGACTTATGGCGATGATGCGCTTTACCTCGACGGAACCGATGGTCCGCGCCGGTACAGAGCGCGATTTTGCCTCTTATGACGATTTTCGCGACAACTGGTGGTGTAGCGCGGACGAGTCGCACATCACACCTGCGCCGAAGGTGACGCTGCTGTTCTCCCAGCCAATTGTGCCGATGCAGGCTGATGCCTCGGGGAACCGCCCTGTGCCGTCTTTCGGGACGCCCCACGCGCAGGCCGACCCGCCGTTCCTTACCGCTGCTGACCGCGCAGACGCCGGCCGCGAAATCGCGGCGCTGGAAAAGATTCCCAGCGCATCGGACTACTTTGCGCAGGCGGCGCTGGACTGGGTGAAGACGTATCCGAAAGACGCACGCGATGCCGACGTGGTCGGCTTCGCCATGCGCGTGGTGCGCAACGGATGCCGGAGCGATGAAACGGCCGGCCTGAACCATCAGCTCTTCGATGTATTGCACAGCAGGTTCCCGAACTCCGAGTGGGCCAAACGCTACACCACATGGGAGTAAGGGCAGCCACATCGCTCGGTGCAGCAAGGCATACTGAAAGAGATGAGTCTGGCGTTTGAGGTGAGTGCAACGGCTGCCGGCGGCGGCCGGCGCGGCGTGCTGCGGCTGCCGCATGGCGACGTGCAGACCCCGGTGTTTATGCCGGTGGGAACGCAGGCGACGATGAAGACCGTCGCTCAGGATGTGCTGGAGCGGATCGGCATGGATGAGACCGGCGCAGAGATCATTCTGGCGAATACATATCACCTGTATCTGCGTCCGGGGCATGAGGTGGTGCGGCGGCTGGGCGGAGTGCACCGCTTTATGAGCTGGGAGCGGCCCATGCTCACCGACTCGGGCGGCTTTCAGGTGTTCTCGCTCTCCCAGTTGCGCAAGGTGACGGACGACGGCGTGGAGTTCCGGTCGCATCTGGACGGGAGCAAGCACTTCTTTTCGCCGGAGCACTCGATGGAGGTGCAGATCGCGCTGGGTGCGGACATCATGATGGTCTTTGACGAGTGCGTGGAGACGCCCGCGACTTGGCAGCGCACGCGCGATTCCATGGGGCTGACGCATGCATGGGCGGCCCGGTCCAAGGCGTACTTCGAGGCGCATAAGCACGAGACGTCGTGGGCGCAGCAAGTCAGCGGGTCAGCGGTTCAGCGAGCCAGTAACAACAATCCGGAGAGATTTGCCGGCAAGACGCAGGCGCTGTTCGGGATTGTGCAGGGCGGGATGTACGCAGACCTGCGGCGCGAGAGCGCGGAGCGGCTGGTGGAGATGGACTTTCCCGGCTACGCGATCGGCGGCCTCGCCGTGGGGGAGCCGCGCGAGGTGACCCGCGAGATGATCGCGCGCACGCTGGAGCTGCTGCCCGGGGACAAGCCGCGCTACGTGATGGGCGTCGGCTATCCGGACGAGATCGAGGAGTACGCACGCATGGGCGTGGACATGATGGACTGCGTGCTGCCCACGCGCGCCGCGCGGCACGGGCTGCTGTTCCGGTCGGCCGACGAGGGCGAGGAGCTATCGCTCGCTTCACCGGACGCGGTGGCTGAATCGGATGCGCGCAAGAGCGCCGCGGAGGCTTCCGCCGGCGATGCAACAGAAACCGGCGCGAAGAACTGGGTACGCATGAACATCAAACGCACGGAATACATCGAAGACCAGCGGCCCATCGACGAGCGATGCACGTGCATGGTGTGCAAGCGATATACGCGTGCGTACCTGCGGCACCTGTTCGTCGCGAAGGAGCCTCTGGGGCTGACGCTGAACTCGATCCACAATTTGAGCTTCTACCTGGACATCATCGCGAGGGTGAGGGCGGAGTTGGCGAAGAGCCAGGGTTAGAATTTTGCGGCAGCGCCGCGCAGCAGCGCGACCGTCCGGGCAATGGGCAGGCCCATGACGTTGAAATAGCAGCCGTCGATGCGGGGAATCCAGCGCGCGGCGTAACCCTGGATGCCGTAGGCGCCTGCCTTGTCGAGCGGTTCGGACGTGGTGCAGTAGGCGTCGATCTCGGCTTCCGGAATCTCCGAGAAGGTGACATCCGTGGATTCGACCGCACTGGTGAGGCCGGCGCGGGTGACGGCGGCGATCCCGGTGAGAACCTGGTGTGTGCGGCCGGAGAGTGCACGCAGCATGCGTGTTGCGTCGGCCGCGTCAGCGGGTTTGCCGAGAATGGCGTTGTCAAGAACGACAGTCGTGTCTGCGCCGAGCACGATGAGAGGTTTTGAGAGTTCTTGTCCCCCACTCATCCCGCGAGGCCGGATGGATGGGCCACCCGGACTGCATTTGTTGAAGACAGCGTGCGCCTTCTCTTCCGCGAGCCGTCGCACATATTGCGATGGGGATTCATCCGCCCGCTGCGATTCATCGATGTCCGCAGCTTCGATGCTGAAGCTGTAGCCGGCTTGAGTGAGCAGTTCACGACGGCGCGGAGACGCGGACGCGAGGATGAGGCGGAAGGGTCGCGGTGATTCTTCCAGGGTCTTTTCTCCGGGGCTGAAGCCCACTCCTATCCTCCGGCTCTTACCGCGGGCTGAAGCCCGCTACTCCGGAAGCTAGTCTTTGTCGATCGATGCAGTCAGGCGCATGACATGCGTCTCGCCCGGAGCGAGGGTAATGGTATTGTCGGCGACGTTGGCCGTCTCGATTGCTGTCATATGCAGCCAGGCGTCGGACTGCATATCGGCCATCTTCGCGGTGAACTCGTCCCAGGGATTCCAGATGACAGTTGAGTGCGAGCCTTGCTTGGCGACGGTGATCGAGCGGCGTCCGGCAGGATCGTGCAGCACGCAGGTGGCTTCTGTGTTGAGGTATGGGCGGTCGACGCGCCCGGTGAGGCGCAGCGGGCCGGGGTCCTGAATCTTGCGCTCGAAGTTGTCGACCTTGTCGATGAATTCGGTGCCCCCTAGACCGTCGATCGAAACCTGGCGTGCGTCAGCAACCTGGTAGTAGGTGTGCAGGGCCTGCTCGAAAGTGAGCGGCGCGCCGTTCGCGGCCATTTCCGCGCGGGCGGTCGCGGAGTCGTTGCTGTGGCCGCTGCCGTTGCCGGAGTCGTTGGCGACGGACATCTCAATGCGCAGTTCGCGGCCGATGGTGACGCGATAGCCGAGGCGGAAGTGGTCGAAGCCGAGTGAGCGGCTGAGGTCATTGGGCGCTAGGGTGAAGGCGAGGTGGAGTTCCGCATCGCCAGCGGCGCCCGACAGCGCAGCGAAGCCCAACTCCCAATCAGAGATGCGCGCGAAGCCGTGCTGCGGGCCCTGCTTGCCGTCGTGGCGATCGGCAAACCACGGAAAGACAATAGGGATGCCGCCGCGGATGGGCTTGCCGGGCACGAACTCCGCGCGATCGCTCAGGAAAATGGCGGGATCGTGTCCCACTGGTTTCCAATGCGTCACATGCGCGCCCTGCAGATAGATCGTCGCCTCAGCCGACGGCGCCGTAATGTGCAGTACGACCAATCCCGACGGCGTCTGCTCAAAGCGAAGCACTTTGGGAATGCCGAACTGTTTTTCGAGCGCTGCTGCGTCTGCCATGGAGAACCTCGTAATACTGTATCGTTCGCGTGTTCCAGTCTATTGAAGATTCCGCGGGCACGCAGGCAGGCACGTATCAGGTACGAAGCTGGATCATCTAACATGGTTCGGAATGCGTTGCCAAATTCTCCCCTCGCACGTAAATCATGGCCGTAAAGCTCAATGACGACCAGTTCCACCGTATCGCGCGGGCACTGGCCGATCCGCGGCGGTATGAGCTGCTGCGGCGCATCGGCAGGTCGGAAAAGTGCGTTCCGTGTGGCGATCTCCTCGGCTGCTCGGAGATCAGCGCGGCCACGCTTTCGCACCACATGAAGGAGCTGGAGACCGCCGGCCTGATTGAGTCGCGCCGCGAAGGAAAGTTCGTCAAGTACAGGCTGCGGCGTGACGTACTGGACGCCTATCTGGCGAAGCTGGCGCAGATCTAGCGAAACCTCAAAAGTTGAAGGTTTTCCGATAATCCTCGAATCCTTTTCCGAACCGCCCTCATCAATTAGACGTTTGTCGAAATATCGAATTGACCCGGCGAAGCCGGCAACGGTTCAGGAGGCAATGCAATGGGCAAGCTGAATGGAAAAGTGGCGGTGGTTACGGGTGCATCCAAGGGCATCGGCGCGGAGATTGCGAAGGCGCTCGGAGCTGAAGGCGCATCGGTCATCGTGAACTACGCATCGAGCAGGCAGGGCGCGGACAAGGTAGTTGCTGCCATCGCAGCCGGGGGTGGCAACGCGGTTGCGGTTCAGGGCGACGTATCGAAGCAGGCGGACATTACGCGGCTGTTCGAGGAGACGAAGAAGGTCTACGGCAAGCTCGACATCCTGGTGAACAACGCAGGCGTGTACGCATTTGCGCCGTTGGACCAGGTGACGCCGGAACTGTTCCATCAGCAGTTCGATCTCAACGTGCTGGGTCTCCTGCTGACGACCAAGGAGGCGGCGAAATACTTCAATGGCGATGGCGGCAGCGTCATCAACATCAGCTCGGCCGTAACGACGCTCTATCCTCCGGGCAGTTCGACGTATACCGCGACCAAGGCGGCGGTCGACGCGATCACGGTGATCCTCTCGAAAGAGCTTGGGCCGAAAAGGGTGCGTGTGAATGCCATCAACCCAGGACTGATTGAGACCGAAGGCGTGCATTCCCAGGGCTTCATCGGCAGCGACTTCCAGAAGGGCATTGAAGCGCAGACTCCGCTTGGCCGCATCGGCCAGCCGGACGATATTGCTCCGGCGGCGGCGTACCTGGCATCGGCGGATGCAAAGTACGTAACGGGACAGACCTTGAATATTTCCGGCGGCATTCGTTGAACAATGTTCGACATGCAGCCAAACCAAAGGGACCGATCAGTCGGTCCCTTTTCACTGTGAAACGGGCTCTATCCGGTTCGCAATAGATGGCCCCTGGCAATCAAGCGCATTTCATCTCATCGTCGCGCAGCGCATTTCGCAGGAAGTTTTTCTCGGGCAGAATGCTGCAGGCAAAATGGCGAAGCATCCAGGCACGCAGGGACCAACGGCGAATTGCCAGAACATCGGTGCTGTCTGTGCTGGTGAATGCAAAGCGCATCGCGTGCGGTGTTCCGCCCTCGAAATAAAGGCGGGTGGTGCCGCGTGCGATCTCATGCTCCAGCAGGAAGGCGCGCATTGCGGTTGAAAGCGAATAGCGTTCCAGGCCCACGCTGTTCATCTGCCAATCGATAGTTGTGATGTCTCCGTCCCGCCGGCCGCCGATGAGCGAAAGCCATCGTCCGCTCTTGTCGCGCAGGCCGGCAAAGAGCACCTCGCCATCGCGGGGATTTTCGAGCAGACTATGACGCCAGATGGTGAATGCATCGGAAAAAGGATGGGTGGAGGCGCGGTTGACCGCAAAGAACTCTCCATCGGTCATGCGCACATGCGGCACAAACTGGGCTCCCAGTTCGGTCTCGGCGCGGCGGCGATAGTAACGGAGATTGCGCCGGGTGCGCGCGCCAAGCAGCGCGAGTGTCGTGTCGTATCGAGCGGTCAGCGCGAGAAACCGCGGAACGCTGCGGACGCGCGCCGCAGTGCACATATCCGAATCGTGATTGCAAAGTTGTGTGGCCTCAATGCCGAATCCGCCTTCCATGGTGACGAATGCGGCTGCCGCACCCATGTTCATCAGCCGACGCAGTGCAGCCGTGGCGGCCTCCAGCCGCAAAGAAGGGCGCGCAATTACGGTCCTCCCGCCTGTCGTATCGTCGCTGGCAAAGACTCCGGTGCCCAAACCCGCCACGCGGTATTCATACAGGAGCACGGCGGCCTCTATCTCGCCAGTTATAGCGCTCATCATCAGCAGGTAGGGTGTCTTGCGCTGGGAGTCCGGCGAAGAAAGAAAGTATTCGAGCCATCGCGCCACTCCCGGTTGGCCAGTCCGCCGACCGAGTTCGATGAGCACCGGTTGCATTGAGAGAATGGCGTCAGATCCGCGCAGAATGCGGATGCGCAGTGCGCGATCCATATGCGCGGTTCCGGACGAAGTTACGGAGCCGAAAGCGCGGCGGGGCGGCTGAGAGACTGCAATGCCGTCGTTTCTCATGCTGTAAGAACTCACAATGCTCGGAAAAATGGGAAGTGCAGCGCGGCTCTGAGTAGGAATTGAGATGGCGGACGATCCGGCAGAGTTGTGCGGTATGCGCACGGAAATGCTTCTCATCAACGCCGTTTCCCATACGATTCCAATGTTTTGGAAACGACAAACGGTGTCGATTAGAAGGCGAAATCAGCGCGCGGCAGTGAGGGAACTTTCGCGAGCAAGCTTCTGCTGTTCGGTCACGAGATAGGTGTAGCGGATGCGATGGATAACGGTGACGGTCGAAAAGAACGCGAGCACCCAAAGCGCAGGGGCCATCACGCCCCAGCGGTTGCAGAGCGCGCCAAGGATCACGCAGACGATGCGTTCGGGCCGCTCCATGAAGCCGACCTTGCAGGTTCCGATCAGCGCTTCGGCGCGCGCGCGTGTGTAGCTCACCATCACGCATGCAGTCATCACGAATGCGACCAGGCCGACATAGAAGAGGCGGTTGCCGCGCGCATAGAAGACGAGCAGTCCGAAGAAGATGGCGACGTCGGAGTAGCGATCCATCACCGAGTCAAAAAATGCGCCGAATACGGAGACCTGGTTGGTCTGACGGGCGACACGGCCGTCCACCATGTCAAAGATTCCGGCGCCGATGATGATCAGCCCGGCGATGAGGAACATCTTATTGGCGTTATTGACCCGCGCAAAGCCGAAGAAGCACGCGGCGACGACATTGATGATCAGGCCGATGAACGTGAGCGCGTTGGGGGAGATCTTCGTCAAGGCGAGGCCATTGACGATCTTCTGCAGCAGCCAGCCGCTGCCTTTACCGAATGCGCGTGTCCACGTCATTTAACTGCTTCTCGTCAGGAGCGCAATCGCTCCTGTATGTGCGCCGCGATTATTTCGCGGAGATGTCTTCTTCCACCTCATCGTGGATCGTAGTGAGCTTCAGAATTTCAAGTTCGCGCTTGCCGTTGGGCGTGACCACAATGGCCGAATCGCCGATCTTTTTGCCCAGCAGCGCGCGGCCGATGGGCGAGGTGGTGGAGATAAGGCCCTTGGACACGTCCGACTCCTCGCTGGTGACGAGCTTATAGGTGATCTCCTCGTCTTTGGAGGTGTCAAAAACCACAATAGTCGCGCCAAAACCGACCTTATCGTGCGGGATATTGGCCAGGTTCACCATGGCCAGTTCGCCCATGCGCTTCTTCAACTGGCCGAGGCGCGCGTTGACGAAGACCTGGCGCTGCTTGGCCATGTGATATTCGGCGTTCTCGCTCAGGTCGCCGAGGGCGACGGCTTTCTTGATCTCGGCGGGGAGTTCCTGGGTGAGTTCGCGCTCCAGCGCCTTGATTTCTTCTTCCAGCCGCTTCTTGATGTGGTCGGGCATGGGCTTTCCTTGGAATCCTCTGTGCGTCAGTTTGACGGATCATTCATCTGACGCGCAACAAGAGATAGCGGTGGTCTCAAGACCTCCGGAATCGAGGAGCACTCAGAAAACTGCGGCGCGCACCGAACCCAGCGGGTCATAGACCCCCGGCCGCGGTGCGCTTGAAAACCATTATACGGCTCACCGGCAGGCAGAGAACAGGTGCGGCGCGTGTGGCGTCCGCACAAGCCTGGAATCCAAGGCGGGTTGGCTGGGGCTAAACAGCGGGCGAATAGGGCGGCTCAAAAATTGAGAAACGGCAGCTAGGCAGCTTTCCTGAACCGTTTGGCGGGCGCCGCCGTCTCGTGCTCCATCTCTTCCAGGCTCTTTCCCATGGGCTCCGGCAGCATGGTTGCCGTGACGAGGAGCCCGAGCAGGCTGGCGATGGCGGCGGCGGACTCCGCGCCGAGCAGTCCCTTCCAGTGCATGAGGTAAGGAAAGAGGAAGACCCCGAGGAAACCGCCCAGCTTGCCCATCGCGGCGGAGATGCCGTGGCCGGTGGTGCGCACGCGGACGGGAAAGATCTCCGACGGGTAGACGAAGGTGGTCACGTTGGGACCGAATTCAGTGAAGAAATAGCTGAGCCCGTAGATGAGGAGGAAAGGCAAAGCCATCTGTTCGATGTGGGGGACCAGCGCCAACAGCGCGAAGGTGATGGCCATCATGGCGAAGCCCAGGATCTGTATCGCCTTACGGCCCAGGCGATCGATGGTGAAGACGGCGACGAGGTAACCGGGCGCGGCAAAGATGACGAAGACGCCGAGCTGGGTGAGTGTCTTGTGCAGCAGAGAGTGCGTGCCGCCGAGCGCGGCGAGCACCAGCGGACTTGAAACTGTATTGCCGTAGTAGGCGGCATCCATCAGGAACCATGCCGCGCTGGCGCCGACGAGCCGAGTGAAGAGCTTCTGGTTGTTGACGAGGCGATGAAAACCGTCCCAGAAAGATACCGAATGGCTGTTGCGGTTCCAGTTCTGCGCCCGGTGCAAGGTACCGCGTTCGTCCTCGTCCTGCGCGGCCGCGGCGAGGTAGCGCGGCGTTTCACGCAGATTGCGCCTCGCCCAGTACACAGCAAGGGCGGGCACTGCGCCGAAGCCGAGCAGAATCCGCCAGACGAGGTCGTGGGACAGATTCGTGGCCAGCAGCACGGAGGCGAGGAGCGGCCCAAGGATGAGGCCTGCGGCCTGCATGGAGAAGACGAGCGTCACCAGCATTCCGCGCGAGGACTTGCCGGAATATTCGCTCATGATGGTGGCGGAGACCGGATAGTCGCCGCCGATTCCGACGCCGAGGACGAACCGTAGTCCGATGAGCCACCAGATGTTGGGCGAGAGCGCGCAGCCGATGGCGCCGAACGCGAGCATCAGAACTTCGAGTCCGTAAATGCGTTTGCGGCCGAGCATGTCCGCCACGCGACCGAACAGCAATGCGCCGAAGGCGGAGGCCAGCAGCGCGCTCGATTCGACGAGACTCTCCTCCAGTTTGCCGGTGTGCCACAACGGCCGGAGAAGCGACATGACGACGCCAATAATGAAGAGGTCGTAGGCATCGGTAAAGAAGCCCATCCCCGCGATGAACATGACCTTCCATTGCTCACGGGTGATGCGCGAATTGTCGAGCGCGGTCAGGTCCTGAACGGCTACCGGCATTCGGTTGTAATCCTCCCGACAGAGAGTTCGATGCGGGTGAAGAGAAAGATCGGGCGCACGAGGCGCACGGATGTAACGCAAGCGATTGAATCCAGTAGCCCAGCCCATCATACGTCAGGGCAACCCGTTTTCAAGGTGTTGATCTTCTGGCGGCCGCGGAGAGGAACGATTCCAGGATCAGGGTAGCAGCGACCTGATCGACGATGCGCTTGCGGGCCACTCGGTCGGCTGCCCTTCGTTCGGGCGAGGTTCGGGTGCGGCTGGCTGCTTGATCGAGGATGTCGTGAGCGGCGTGCGTGGTGAGCCGCTCGTCCCAGAGATGGACGGGAAGGCCGAACTCGGCGCGCAGGGCGGCGGCGAACTCTTCCGCGCGGGCGGAGTTCGGGCTGGCGTCGCCGCTGGCGTGGAGCGGGTGGCCGACGACGATCTCGGCGACGGCATGCTTGCGGACGATGCGGCCAATGGACTTGATGTCGGCATGGGTGGTTTTGTGCAGGATGGTAAGCAGCGGCTGCGCGGTGAGGCCGAGGCCGTCGGTGATGGCGACGCCAATGCGCGCGCGGCCGAGGTCGAGAGCGAGGATGCGAGGGGCTTCGGGCATGCGATGTGCTGCGTTCAGCTTCGGAGCGGCGAAGATCAAAAGGCGAAGTTTCTCGAGCTATAAGCTGGAGAGCTTTAAGCTTATAGCTCTCGAAAGCGAAAGCATCAGGCGATGCGGTCCATCTGCGCGGATTCGATGGCGTTGGCGACGCGGAGCATGGTCTCTTCGCCGAAGTGAGGGCCGAGTACCTGGATGCCGATGGGAAGATTCTGCGAGGTGACACCGCCGGGGACGCTGATGCCGCAGATGCCGGCGAGCGACGCGGCGACGGAGTAGATGTCCTCGAGATACATCTGCATGGGGTCGGAGGTTTTCTCGCCGAGTTTCCATGCGGGCGATGGCGTGACCGGGCAGACGATGGCGTCCACCTGCGCGAAGGCGGCGAGGAAGTCGCGGGTTAGCAGCGTGCGCACCTGCTGCGCCTTGCGATAGTAGGCGTCGTAATAGCCGGCCGAGAGCGCGTAGGTGCCGAGCAGGATGCGGCGCTTCACCTCGGGGCCGAAGCCCCGGTCGCGCGTCTCGCGGTACATGGCGGAGAGCGTCTTCGCATCCTTCGCGCGCAGGCCGTAGCGCACTCCGTCGAAGCGCGAGAGGTTGGCGGAGGCTTCCGCGGTGGCGATGACGTAGTAGGTGGGCACGGCGTAGCGCGTGTGCGGCAGCGAGATGGGCTTGACCTCGCAGCCGGCGGCGCGGAGCTGGTCGAGAGCGCGCTCGATGGCGGCGCGAATCTCGGGATCGAGGCCCTCGCCGAAGTATTCCGACGGAACTCCGATGCGCAGGCCAGATACAGGCTTTGCGAGCGCGCCAACGTAGTCGCCGAGGGGGCGGTCGGACGAGGTGGCGTCCATCGCATCCTTGCCGGCGAGCACGGAGAGCATGGTCGCGGCGTCGCGCACGGTGTTGGCGAACGGGCCGACGCGGTCGAGCGAGCTTGCGAATGCGATGAGGCCATAGCGGGAGACGCGGCCGTAGGTGGGCAGCAGGCCGACGACGCCGCAGAAGGCTGCGGGCTGGCGGATGGAGCCGCCGGTGTCTGTGCCAAGGGTGGCGACGGCGAAGTTGGCGGCGACTGCAGCGGCCGAACCGCCGCTGGAGCCGCCGGGGACGCGGTCCAGAGCGCGCGGGTTGCGCACGGGGCCGTATGCGGAGTTCTCGTTGGAGGAGCCCATGGCGAACTCATCGCAGTTGATCTTGCCGAGCAGGACGGCGCCGGCGGCCTCAAGCTTTGCGATGGAGGTGGCGTCGTAGGGCGGGTGATAGCCTTCGAGGATTTTGGAGCCGGCGGTCGCGGGCGAGCCGGTCATGGTGAGCACATCTTTAATGCCGATGGGGACGCCTGCGAGGGGCGGCAGCGGGTCGCCCTTTTGCGCGAGGGTGTCGATCTTGGCCGCCTGGGCGAGCGCTCGCTCGCGGGAGAGTGCGAGGAAGCTGTTGATCTGCTTGTCGCCTTCGGCAATGCGGGCGTAGTGTTCTTCCGCGAGCCCGGTCGCGGTGGCGGTGCGAGCGGCGATGGAGTCGCGGACTTGATCGATGCTTGTGATGGGCATGCTCACAATTTTTAATTTGATATCTTGGCGGCTAAACTACGTGGATTGTTGGAGTTGCCGAGGTGCAGGGTGTCGCAAAATATAGATTCCAGATCACTTATGCACAAATTATCTGAAATCAGCAAGTTGGGTGAGCTTTGCCCCCCTCACCTTCACGGCGCAATCGTCTCCGAGCTTTCCCCTATTCCAGTATAGAGCGCGGAGCAAAACTAAACTGCCACTTCGCGGGAAGATTTAAGTCGATGCTGCATCAGGCAGTTAGGGAGATTTGGCCGTCGCGAGGGTCTTGACACGAGAAAAACGGGGAGATTGTGGAGGCGCAAATATGAGCGTCCCGGGGGCTGAAGCCCCCCGGCGAATTTTGTGCGGTAATGGCGGGACTGAAGTCCCGCCCTATCTCAGAAGCAAAGGCAAATACGGGGATTCTGGTGCTGCGCTCCATAATGACGGTCCCAATTTGGTAGCGGAATTCCACTCATCGCGATGGTTGGGGCACGCATTCGACTCGGCCTCGGCCTCGCACAGGCTGGATTTGTGCGAGGTTCGAGCGAAAGGCAAATACAGGGTCTTTCGCGCTGCGCGCTCAGGATGATAACTGGTTTGGTGGCGAGATATTAGCCGAACGGTTTGTTCCCCGTATGGATATCATGGTCCGCTATAGTCCAGGAGGCAATCATGGTGCGGCGGCGAGAATGCGGTTCCGGGTTTTTCCTGCTTCTTGCATTGGGGCTGGTGGCTGTGATCGCCGCACCGGTCTGCGCACAATCCGGCGAGGTACCGCCCGGCACTGACGACAATGGCGTTCGTGGCGAGATGCCGGCGCTGAAGTTCGACATCATCTCTTTCAAGCGCTGCCCGGAGGGCGCGCGGCGCGGGCCCAACAAGCCCATCCAGTCTTCCAGCGGCGACTCGTTCGGCTATCACTGCCGGCCGATCCAGACGCTGATCTACTACGCCTACACCACATTCGAGCATCCCTTCATCATGACGGGCGATCCCGACTGGGTGGAGAATGACCTTTACGAATTCACTGCCAAGGTTGCGCCGGAAGACATCGCGGCGTTCCACAAACTGCCGCTGGCGACGCGCCGCATGATGATCCGCGGCATCCTCGCCGATGAACTTCACCTGAAAGTCCATCTCGATCCCGCGCCTCACGCGGTTTACGACCTCGTGCTCGGCAAGGGCGACCTGAAACTCACTCCATTCAAGGTGGGCGAAACCAATACCCTTCCCGACGGCCGCAAGATGGAGGGTCAGGGCCTGATGATGGCCGACGACGACGGCACGATCCACTATCAGGGCGAGGCGATGAACCAGTTTGCCGAAGCGATTTCGGTGCGCGTCGACCGGCAGGTCATCGACAAGACGGGCCTGCCAGGCCGCTACGACTTCACCACGACTCTGCCGCTGGCGCACTACAATCCCAATACCGATGCCGCCGACTCGCCTGTGCCGAAGACGTTCGATGCCGTCAAGGCGCTGGGACTGAACCTCGTGTCTGCCAGGGAGCTTACGGGCGGAATCATTCTGGACCACATCGACCGGCCGCCGGAAAACTGATTTAAAGGGAGCAGCGGCACGGCGATTTCAAAGATGGGCGAGGGGCTTCGCTTCAGGCGACGATCCATGTGGTGAACGAAGTGCCCATCATGCATTCGCGGAGAACGAGAAGGAATGGGCCGCGCGAGCCGAAAGACCGAATCTCGAGCTGTCAGCTGACAGCTATAAGCTGACAGCTTTATCGCTCGATGACTTTGGGGACTTTGAAGAAGCGGCCGTCGGTTTCGGGGGCCTGGGACATGACGGTCTTGCGATCAAGCGAGGGGCGGACGTCGTCCGGGCGAAGGCTGGCGCCATCGGCGTTGGGTGCGATGCCGAGCGCGGGGTTGAGCACGTCGGCAACCTGGGCCATGGGCGGGACGCTGGCGGTATCGAGTTCGCTGAGCTGGGCGATGTGGCCGAGGATGGCGGAGAGATCGTGGGCCATGCGGGGGACTTCGTCGGCGGTGAGTTCGAGGTTGGCGAGCTCAGCGACGCGGAGGACATCTTCGCGGGTGACTGCTTCGGACATGGTTAAAGACTAAAGGCTTAACACGGATTTACACAGATGGCACGGATTTTAAAGAACCAAGGCAAAAGCAACCGCGGATTTACACGGCGTCACTGATGAAAGATGAAAGAACGACTGCGGAGTCACTAGTTTGCCGGAGGTTGGTCGATGGAGTCTATGACGAGAACATCCATCGATGCTTTCCCCGGCTGTAGCTTGAGGCCAAGCTGCTCTTCGAGCGCTGTAAAGATGGATGGGCCGCCGGACTCATCCGTTGCTGCCTTTGACATTGGCACATAGTTCAGGGTGAAGGTGTATCTGCCGGTAAGGCCAGTCTTGTCCACCACGGGGCGGCCTACTTCGTTGTTCAGAAGGCCCGGCAGCCCGGCCAGTAATACGTTCGCGGCATCAATCTTTCCGTGTGTGTTCGTCGTCAAATGTCCACCCTTACCTGCATCGTCCGGAGCGGTGTCCTTCAGCTTGCTTCCGCCTTTGGCGACGACGAGTTCGTAGACGGGCATCTCGCGTTGCTCCATGTGCACTTTCAGGTGGAAGCGGTCGGCGAGCAGCGGCTGGAGCATACGGCCACGGGCTTCGCGGTCCAGTTTGCTGAAGGCCGGCACGTCTTCGCCCGCGACCTTGGCATCAATGTCATACCTGACGTTCTTTACCCAATCGGGGGCATTGAGGATACGAGCCTGCTCGGGAATCTGGTATGCCTGCGAGATGGCGAAGAGCAGCGGGACACAGAAGATGCTGATGCCATCCTTGTTCGTCCTCATTCCTGCGTCGCCGGTGCATGACGCGGGATCGTCGGGATGCACTGAGACCACATCCCACTCCGGCAGCGCGGCGGGGCCTGGGGGAGTGGCGGGAGCCATGGCCTGCGCGAGTGTAAATACGGGAACCGCTGCGAGGGCGGCGGCTATTGCTGCGATTGGCAACCAGTTGCGTTTGAGCATGGCTTAGGTCTTCCGGGCGGGTCCGACGCACCATTCGGGTCGCTACTTTGTCGATACGCGATTCAGAAGGGCATGAGATGCAATTGTTTGCCGCCTATGCGCCTGGCTCGAAGCAACTTTTTTAGCGGACGGCGACGAGGGGTGGGGTACGTGGCTCTCTCGCGGGACTTAGCGACGCGCGCCGGATTTCTTTTCCAGCTCGAGATGGATATCGCGGACGGGCAGGCCGGAGAGCGAGGCGAGGTCGCGGGTGAGTCTCGCTCGGAGGGCGGTGAGGGGCTCAAGCCAGACGGAGTCGGCGACGCGGATGCGGACGGTCGCGGTGGCAGCGTCGTAGCCAGCGATGGAGCCGCGGGCGGCCATCGCGCGTCCGGCAGCGGCGGTCCATGCGGCCTCAAGCCGCGCCTCGGGGCTGGCGGTGGAGAGCGAGCGGGCGAGGTGGGTGCGGATGAAGTCGCGGGCGGGCTGCATGGAGAGTTCTCAGTTGTTAGTTCACAGTTCTCAGTTCTCAGTTGCGTCCGCGAACGCCGGCGCCTCTCACTGACAACTGAGAACTGACAACTACGAACTTGCTCTTAGCCTACTTCTTCTTCGCGCGATGGAGCGGGAAGCGGTATACGACGCCGCCGGAGATGGAGAAGAACTCGCGTTCTTCGTTGCCGAAGCGTTCGAGGATGAGGTCGGGGGAGAGGCGGAAGGCCCAGTTGCGGGAGCGCTCGAAGTCAATGCCGGTGCCGAGAGCGATGAGCGGCGCGGAGTGGTTGCAGTAGAGGCCAACGCCGGTGAGGCCGTCGCAGGCGTTCTGAGTGGCGGTGCGGCCTATGTCGCCGGGGCCAGCGCCCTGGGTGCCATCGTCGAAGACGCCCATGGCGATGCCGCCGTAGGCGTGGGGAGTGAGAGCCGCATGCTGGTTGTAGAGCCAGCGGTACTGCACGCCGAAGAGCGCATCGTTCATGAAGACGAGCGGGCGGTGGATGCCATAGACGACGGAGTTGCGATTGACTTCGGTGGTGCCGGCGCCGCCGCGGTACTCGGCGGTTGCGCCCCATTTTTTGTTGAGCCAGTAGGTGCCGGAGATCTCGGCGCCGCCGAGGTTCATGCGGTGGGTCAGGTTCTCGCCGGCCTTGAAGTTGAAGTAGTTGAGGCCGCCGTAGAGCTCCCACTTGTTGTCATAGGTGATGGGTGCGGGCGGACCGATGCGCTGGGCCGAGGCGCGGATCGCGGCGACCGGGGCGAAGGCGGCGATGAGCGCGAGAGTGAGGATGGTGATCCTGG
>Ga0134125_10001538_pt1 | contig 28181 bp, 26 predicted proteins | sample KB31751_FD_96464 | JGI IMG/M metagenome (GOLD analysis project Ga0134125, IMG submission 96464) | Terrestrial soil microbial communities with excess Nitrogen fertilizer from Kellogg Biological Station, Michigan, USA - KB3-175-1 | ecosystem: Environmental > Terrestrial > Soil > Unclassified ... | reverse complement strand
GCCGTCGCCGGCACGCTCAACGTCAAGCTGTCCGACGAGGAATTGGCCAAGCGCAAGACGGCCTGGAAGCCGCGCGAGAACGACGCGTCCTCCGGCTATCTGTGGAAGTACGCCCAGCAGGTCGGCCCCGCCGTCAACGGCGCGGTGACCCATCCGGGCGGCGCGGCGGAGAAGGAGTGCTATGCGGACAGCTAAGGCCCTTCTCGCCGGGATTGTGATCGGCGCCGGCCTGATGGCCGCGCCGGCCGTGGCTTTCGACGGCACCAAGTCGGACGACGCGATGGCGTCGGCGGCGCCGTTGTCGGCGATGGACGCATTCCGCTCCGGCGCGAAGTGGCTGAAGGCCGGCGACACCGAGAAGGCCTTGCATTCGCTCGAATACGCGGCCGAGCAGGGCCATCCGCTGGCGCAGTGGAAACTCGGGCGCATGTACGCCGACGGCGACGGTGTCGCGCATGACGACCTGAAGGCCTTCGCGTACTTCCAGCGCATCGCCAACAGCCACGCCGACGATTCACCCGACACGCCGCAGGCGCGCTTCGTCGCCAACGCCTTCGTCGCGCTCGGCCACTATTACCTGACCGGCATTCCCAATTCCGCCGTCAAACGCGACCCCGAGCACGCGCGCGAGATGTTCGCCTACGCGGCCTCGTATTTCCGCGACCCCGACGCGCAGTACAATCTGGCGCGGCTCTACCTCGACGGCACCGGCGCGCCGCACGATCCGCGCCAGGCGGCGCGGTGGTTCGGCCTTTCGGCGCACAAGGGCAAGTGCGAGGCGCAGGCGATGCTCGGCGCCATGCTGTTCGCCGGCGATCACGTGCCGCGGCAGGCGGCGCGCGGCCTGATGTGGCTCGCGCTCGCCAAGGAATGCGCGCCGCACGAGCAGGCCTGGATCACCAATCTCTACGACAGCGCCATGCGTCAGGCGAACGAGGACGAGCGCGCCATGGGCGCCGTCTTCCTCAAGCGCTGGCTCGCCAGCCGGCACGAGTAGCCGCTAGCGCCCCTCCAGCGCGAGATCGACCCAGACCGGCACGTGGTCGGACGGCTTCTCCCAGCCGCGCACGTGCTTGTCGATTCCCGAATCAGTGAAAGCGTCGGCCGCCTGCGGCGACATCAGGATGTGGTCGATGCGGATGCCGTCGTTCTTCTGGAACGCGCCGGCCTGATAGTCCCAGAAGGTGTAGAGGTCGCGTGCGTCGCTCGCCGCGCGGATGGCGTCGGTCAACCCGAGATTGACCAGCGAGCGGAAACGCTGCCGCGTCTGCGGCAGAAACAGCGCGTCGTTGACCCAGGCCTCGGGGCGCCGGGCGTCGGCCGGTGCCGGGATGACGTTGTAGTCGCCGCAGAGCAGCATCGGCTCCTCAAGCTTCAGGCGTTCGCGTGTGAAGCGAAGGAGACGGTCCATCCAGCCGAGCTTGTAGGCGTATTTGTCGGTTGAGACCGGGTTGCCGTTGGGCAGATAGAGGCTGACCACGCGCAGCGCGCCGGTTTTCGTGGATACCAGTGCCTCCAGGAAGCGGGCCTGCACGTCGCCGTCATCGCCGATCAGGCCGGGGGCCACCTCGTCGAACGGCCACTTCGACAGCAGCGCCACGCCATTGAACGTTTTCTGGCCGTGGATCGCGACGTTGTAGCCCAGGGCCTCCAGGGGCTCGCGCGGGAAGGCGTCGTCGGTGCACTTGATCTCCTGCAGGCAGACGATGTCCGGCTGGCGCTCCTTGAGCCAGGCCTGGAGGTGCTCGAGGCGCTGGCGGACCGAATTGACGTTCCAGGTGGCAATGCGCATGGGCGTTCCGAATGGGCGTTCCGATTAGGCGTTGACCGGCACGATTACTTACGTATTTACCGTGCCCCGGCGCAGGGATGGGCGCCGGGGGCCGTTTATATGCTAGGATCGCGGCGCGCGCGGTCCCGAAAGTGGCGAATCCGCGGAAAAGGGAGATGTCCGGGCAGGGCCCGATCAGAGCCCGGACCAAGAATAACAGATGACCAGACGGAAATGGGTCTTTGGGGTGGCGTTGCTCGCCCTGATTGGCGTTGCCGTGCTCGTGCGCGGCTTCTGGACCACCGACGGCGTCGCTGCGCGGTCGACGCGGGGCGCGGCCAGACCGGCTGTGCCGGTCGAAGTGGCAAAGGCCGAGCGCAAGCAGGTGCCGGTCCTGTTGCAGGCGCTCGGCACCGTGACGCCGATCGCCAGCGTCGCGCTCAAAGCCCGCGTCGACACCAATATCACCGCCGTGCATTTCAGCGACGGCGCCCACGTCAAGGAGGGCGACGCGCTGTTCACCCTCGACGGCCGCGCCATCCAGGCGCAGATCGCGGCCACCGAAGGCCAGATCGCGCGCGACAAGGCGCAGCTCGAGGGCGCGGAGCGCGACGTGCGCCGCTACACCGACCTCGTCGGCAAGGGCGCGACGCCGGTCACCAATCTCGACAACGCCAAGACGCAGTCCGACGTCTACAAGGCCGCGATCCAGGCGGACGAGGGCGTGCTGCAGAACCTCAAAGTGCAATTGAGCTACTGCAACGTCACCGCGCCAATCACCGGCCGCATCAGCGCCGCCGCCGTCAAGGTCGGCAATTTCGTGCGCCAGGCCGACACCTCGCCGATGGCGACCATCAACCAGATGGCGCCCGTCTATGTCACCTTCACGGTGCCGCAGAAGAACCTGCCCGACATCCGCCAGGCGATCGCCAACAAGACCGCGACCGTCGAGACGACCGTTCCTGGCGCGCCGCGGCGGGCCGAGGGCACGGTCAGCATGATCGAGAACACGATCGACGTCGCGACCGGCATGGCGACCGTGCGCGCGACCATGCCGAACGCCGACGAGCTGTTGTGGCCGGGCACGCTGGTCAATGTCGAGATGACGCTGCGCCAAGAAGAGGCGATCGTGGTTCCGTCCGCGGCGATCCAGGTCAGCCAGACCGGCAACTTCGTCTTCGTGGTGGCCGACGGCAAGTCGAAGATGCAGCACGTCGACGTCGAGCGGCAGGTGGCGAACATGAGCGTGATCGCCGGCGGGCTCAAGGGCGGCGAGACGGTCGTCACCGACGGCCAGCTCCTGCTGTCGGAGGGGACGCGCGTCGATCCGCGCAACGGCGAGACGGCAAACGCGACGGCTCCGGCGGGCAGCTGACCGCCCGCGGCATGAGCTCAACGGCAACATCGGCGGTTCACGCATGAATATCTCCGAACTGTGCATCCGCCGTCCGGTGCTCACGACGCTGCTGACGGCGTCGCTGATCGTGTTCGGGATCTTCGGTTATCGCCTGCTGCCGGTCGCGGCCCTGCCGGCCGTCGATTTCCCGACCATCCAGATCACGGCCACGTTCCCCGGCGCCTCGCCCGAAACCATGGCCGCTTCGGTGGCCTCGCCGATCGAGCGCCAGCTCTCGACCATCTCGGGCATCTCGGCGATGACTTCGTCGTCCTCGCTCGGCTCGACGCAGATCACCATCCAGTTCGACCTCGGCCGCAACATCGACGGCGCCGCGCTCGACGTACAGACGGCGCTCGCGGTCGCGCAGCGGCGATTGCCTGTCGAGATGACGACGCCGCCGTTCTTCCGCAAGGTGAACCCCGGCGACTTCCCCGTGCTCTATGTCTCGATGCGCTCGGACACGCTGCCGCTTTCGAAGATCGACGAATACGCCGAGACGGTGCTGGCGCCGACCATTTCGCAGCTGCCGGGCGTCGCGCAGGTGCTGGTCTACGGCGCGCAGAAATTCGCCGTGCGCGTCCAGGTCGATCCCGGAGCGGCCGCGGCGCGCAACATCGCGCTCGACGACATCCGCAACGTCGTCGCCAAGGCCAACTCCTCGACGCCGGTCGGCGTGCTGCAGGGCAAGGGCGAGTCGGTGACGCTGCTCGCCACCGGAGCCATCCCGAAGGCCGCCGATTACAGCGACGTCGTCGTGGCGTATCGCAACGGCGCGCCGGTCAAGCTCAACCAGGTCGCGCGGGTCATCGACAGCGTCGAGAACGACAGGGTGGCCTCGTGGTTCAACGACGCGCGCGCCATCGTGCTGGCGATCCAGCGCCAGCCTGACGCAAACACGGTCGAAGTCGTCGACATGGTGCGCGACAAGCTGCCGCAATTGCGCGCGCAGGTGCCGCCGTCGATCCAGATGCAGCCGCTGTTCGACCGCTCGACGTCGATCCGCGACGCGGTCTCCGACGTCAAGGAAACGCTGGCGATCGCCGTCACGCTCGTGATCCTGGTGATCTTCCTGTTCCTGCGGAAGGTGTCGGCCACGGTCATCCCGGCGCTCGCGGTGCCGGTGTCGCTCGTCGGCACGTTCGCGTCGATGTACATGTTCGGCTTCTCGATCAACAACATGACGCTGCTGGCGCTGACCTTGTCGGTCGGATTCGTCGTCGACGACGCCATCGTCATGCTGGAGAACATCGTCCGCCACATCGAGGGCGGCATGCGCCCGTTCGAGGCGGCGCTAAAAGGCTCGCGCGAGATCGGCTTCACCATTCTGTCGATCACCTTCTCGCTGATCGCCGTGTTCATCCCGGTGCTGCTGATGGGCGGCATGGTCGGCCGCGTGTTCCGTGAATTCGCCGTCTCCGTCTCGGTGGCGATCGTGGTCTCGGGCTTCGTGTCGCTGACGCTGACGCCGATGCTGTGCGCCCGCGTGCTCAAGGGGCACCATCCGGGCGAGGAGGAGAAGCAGAACGCCGTCCTGCGCACATTCGAATGGGTGTTCGAGCGCATGCTCGGCGCCTACACGTGGTCGCTGGACCGCGTGCTGTCGGTGAAGTTCGTCATGCTCATGGTGACGCTCGGCACCTTCGCCGCCACCATCTGGCTCTACATCGCCGTGCCGAAGGGTTTCTTCCCGACCGAGGACACCGGCTACCTGCTCGGCATCACCGAGACGCGCACCGACGTCTCCTTCGACTCGATGGCCGAGCACCAGAAAAAGGTCGCCGACATCCTGCGCAAGGATCCGGCGGTCTCGTACGTGAATTCCACGATCGGCGGCGGCGGCCCGAACTCGGTGCTCAACTCGGGGCGCATCCTGGTGGCGCTCAAGCCGCGCAGCGAGCGCGACAACCTGCGGACCATCCTCGCGCGCCTGCGCAAGAACGCGAACACCGTGGTCGGCATCGAGATTTTCTTCCAGCCGATCCAGAACATCAATCTCGGCGGCCGGCTGAACAAGAGCCAGTATCAGTACACGCTGCAATCGAACGACACCGACTCGCTCTACAAACTGGCTCCGGAATTGCGTGACAAGATCGCGAAAATTCCCGGCCTGCTCGACGTCACGACCGACCTCTACATCAAGAACCCGCAGATCACGGTCGACGTCGACCGCGAGAAAGCGGCGGTCTACGGCGTCAGCGTCGATCAGGTGCGGCAGGAACTCTACAACGCCTTCGGCACGCGGCAGGTGGCCACGATCTACACGCCGGCCAACGACTACCAGGTCATCCTGGAGAGCATGCCGCAGTACCGCCAGGGCGCGGCCGACCTCAACCGGCTGTACCTGAAGACGAGCAACGGCACGGTGGTGCCGCTGTCGGCGGTGACGCACTTCGTGCCCACGGTCGGGCCGTTGCAGATCAACCACCAGGGCCAGCAGCCGGCGGTGACCATCTCGTTCAACCTGGCGCCGGGGATGTCGCTTGGGCAGGCGGTCGACGCCATCCAGTCGCTCGAGCGCGAGGAGCGGCTGCCGGCGACGATCTCGACCGGCTTCCAGGGGACGGCGCAGGTCTTCCAGGACTCGCTGCGAGGCCAAGGCATCCTGATTCTGGCAGCGATCTTCGCGGCTTACGTCGTCCTCGGCATCCTCTACGAGAGCTTTATCCATCCGATCACGATCATCTCCGGCCTGCCGTCGGCCGGCATCGGCGCCATCCTGACGCTCATGCTGTTCCGCATGGACCTGTCGGTGATCGCCATGATCGGCATTGTCATGCTGGTCGGCATCGTCAAGAAGAACGCGATCATGATGATCGACTTCGCCATCGAGCGGCGGCGCGTCGGCCTGTCGGCCGAGGCGGCGATCCGCGAGGCGGCGGTGCTGCGCTTCCGCCCCATCATGATGACGACGTTCGCCGCCATATTCGGCACGCTGCCGATCGCGCTCGGCACCGGCGCCGGCGCCGAACTGCGCCAGCCGCTCGGTGTCGCGGTGGTCGGCGGCCTGTGCGTGTCGCAGCTCCTGACGCTCTACATCACGCCGGTGATCTATCTCTATCTCGACCGCTTCGACCGCATGCTCAAGCGCAAGCTCGAGCCGCAGCTCGCGGAAGTCGAGGCCTATCCGGACAAGCCGGCGGTCGCGGCCGAGTAGGGCTCACGGCTCGAACGGCTCGACCGTCATCGCCTTGAGCCCGGCCGGATCGGCGACCGCGTCGAGCGCGGCGATGCGGTTGCCCGCGAAGCGCACGCGCATGGCAATGCGCAACTGTCCGCCGAACGCCACCGCGATTCCCACCGCGCCGTCGACCAGCGCCGGCTTCGCCGCCTGCGCCCGGCCCTTGAACAGGCCGGCCACGGTTTCGGCGCCGCGCAGCTCGCCGACATTGCCCATGCGCGCGGCCACGGCATCCGGATGGAACGTGACCTCCGGATCGAGCACGCGCAGCAGCCCGGCCATGTCGCCGTTACGCGAGGCGAGGAGGAAGGCGTCGACGATCTCGCGCCGCCGCGCCACGTCGGCGTTCTCGTCGGGCTGCGCGCCGCGGACCCGCCGCCGCGCCCGGCTGGCGAGCTGACGCGCCGCGGCCGCCGAGCGGCCGACGATGGCGGCGATGTCCTCGAACGGCAAATCGAACATGTCGTGCAGCACGAAGGCGACGCGCTCGGCCGGGCTCAGCGTGTCAAGCACCACGAGCAGCGCGACGCCGATCGAGTCGGCGAGCATGGCCTCCTGATCGGTCGGCTCGGTCGCGGGCTCCGGCGTGCCGGGCACGATCGGCTCCTCGCGGCGAGCTTTGCGCGCGCGCAGCATGTCGAGGCAGACGCGGGCGACCACCGTCGTCAGCCAGCCGCCGAGATTGCCGATGGTCGTGGCATCCGAGCGGGCGAGCCTGATCCAGGCCTCCTGCACCGCGTCCTCGGCCTCGGCGGCGGACCCGAGCATGCGATAGGCGACCGCGCGAATATGGCCGCGGTGGCTCTCGAATTGCCTCACCAGGAAATCGTTGTCGGCCATCGGTCACATCTCCGGCTCGCGCTCCGTCATAGCCATGACGAACGACACCCGGTCAATGTGACGACACGCTGACCGGGGCCGCGTCGCAGGTTCCATATGAGACAAGGAGACAGGACGATGTTACCCGCACGCATGACGAATCCGGCCGATGTGCTGCCCGAGGCGGTCCGGCCGCTGCAGACGCTCTACACCGTGGTGCAGGGGAGCGGGGTGCCGGCCAAGACGCTCGGCCTCATGCACCTGCGCGCCAGCCAGATCAACGGCTGCGCCTTCTGCGTCGACAGCGGCGTCAAGCACGCCAGGCAGGCCGGCGAAACGGACGAGCGGCTGCACGCGGTCGCCGCCTGGCGCGAGTCGCCGCATTTCGACGACGCCGAATGCGCCGCGCTGGCGCTGACGGAAGCGGCGACGCGGATGGCCGACAGCCCCGACTCGGTCTCCGACGAAATCTGGGACGCGGCGGCCAGCCACTACGACGAGAAGAAGCTCGGCGGCCTCGTGATGTGGATCGCGCTGACCAACCTGTTCAACCGCGTCAACGTCACGACGCGTCAGGCGGCCGGCAGCAAGACGTGGTGAGGAGACATTCGTCATGCCCGGCCTTGTGCCGGGCATGACCGACTCTTTGCCGTGTTCGATTACAGCGCGAAGCTGGTGCCGCAGCCGCAGGAGGCTTTCGCCTGCGGGTTCTTGACCTTGAACGAGGCGCCGATCAGGTCCTCGACGAAGTCGATCTCGGAGCCGGCCATGAAGCCGACCGAGACCGGGTCGATCAGCACAACGGCGGCGCCGCCGCCAAGCACGAGGTCGTCGTCAGCCTTGGCACGCTCCATGTCGAACTTGTACTGGAAGCCGGAGCAGCCGCCGCCCTCGACCGAGACGCGCAGCATCGTGCCGGCGGGCTCCGCCTTGAGAATCTCGCCGATGCGCCTGAGCGCCCGTTCGCTGACCGTGACGTTGCCGCTCATGTCCGAAGGCATCCTATTGGCATTCACCGCCACAATTAGTTAAGTGCGCCGGCCGGCAAAATCAACGTGACCGCCGGCGAGGCTTTCACATGGCCATTTCCACCCCCGTCGCGCGGGCGCCCTTCGCCGCCGACCCGCTGACAAGCCGCGGCCGGCGCTTTGCCGAGCCGGAAAGCGCCTCGCGCAACGATTTCCGGCGGGATTGCGACCGGATCATCCATTCGGCCGCGTTCCGCCGCCTGGCCCACAAGACGCAGGTTTTCGTCTACCACGAAGGCGACCATTACCGGACGCGCCTGACGCACACGCTGGAAGTCGTCCAGATCGCGCGGTCGCTCGCGCGCGCGCTCGGCCTCGACGAGGACCTTGCGGAGTGCCTGGCGCTGGCGCACGACCTCGGCCATTCGCCCTTCGGCCACGCCGGCGAGCGGGCGCTCGACACCTGCGCCGCCGAATATGGCGGCTTCGACCACAATGCGCAGGCCCTGCGGCTCGTCACCGATCTCGAGCGGCGCTACGCGCATTTCGACGGGCTCAACCTCACCTGGGAGACGCTCGAGGGACTGGTGAAGCACAACGGCCCGCTCTTGACGCGCGAGGGCAGGCCGACGGCGCGCTACGCCGCGCACGGCGTGCCGGGGCCGATCCTCGCTTACGACCGTGTGCAGCCGCTGGAGCTGTCGTCCTTCGCCAGCGCCGAGGCGCAGGTGGCGGCCATCGCCGACGACATCGCCTACGACGCGCACGACATCGACGACGGCCTGCGCGCCGATCTGTTCACGCTCGACGACATCGCGGCCGTGCCGCTCATCGGCGGCATCGTCGCCGAGATCGACGCGCAATCGTCCGGCCTCGAGCCGCAGCGGCGGGTGCACGAGCTGGTGCGGCGCGTCATCACCCGCATGATCGAGGAGGTGACGGCGGAGAGCCTGCGGCGGCTGGCGGCGCTGATGCCGCAATCGGCCGGGGACGTCCGCGCCGCGTCCGCGCCGGTGATCGCCTTCTCGCCGGCGATGGCGGCGGCCGACAAGGCGATCAAGGGGTTTCTCTATCCGCGCATGTACCGCTCCGACCGGGTGATGGCGGTGATGGACGAGGCCGAGCGGGTGGTGCGCGATCTCTACGCGTATTTCGCCGCCCATCCGGACGACCTGCCGGCGGAGTGGGGCGCGGGCCTGAGCGATGAAGCCACGCGCGCGCGCCGCATCGCCGACTACATCGCCGGCATGACCGACCGCTACGCCCTCATCGAGCACGCGCGGCTGTTCCGTTCGACGCCGGAGCTGCGCTAGGGCGCAGCCTTTTGACTCGACGGGCAAAATCCTCTACCCGCAGCCCGCAATGACCGCCGCAGACAAACCCCAACACCTGTTCGCCGATATGCTGGCGCGCGTGCGCGCTGCCGTGGCGCCGCTGGCGCCGGGGGCCGACCTCGCGCGCGTCATCGTCGAGCCGCCGAAGGATCCGACGCACGGCGACATGGCGACCAATGCCGCGATGGTGCTGGCCAAGGACGCCGGTCGAAAACCGCGCGAGCTCGCCGACGCCATCGCCGCCGCGCTCAGGGCCGACGACAAGGTGGTCAAGGTCGATATCGCAGGGCCCGGCTTCATCAACATGACGCTTCGCCCGGACGTGTGGGGCGAGGAGCTGCGCACGGTCATCGCCGCGGACACGGAATACGGCCGCAGCCGCATTGGCGCGGGCGGGAAGGTCAACGTCGAATACGTCTCCGCCAATCCGACCGGGCCGATGCATGTCGGCCACGGCCGCGGCGCGGTGTTCGGCGATGCGCTCGCCAACCTTCTGGCCTTCGCCGGCTATGAGGTCACGCGGGAATATTACATCAACGACGCCGGCGCGCAGGTCGACGTGCTCGCGCGCTCGGCGTTCCTGCGCTATCGCGAGGCGCTCGGCGAGGACGTAGGCGCAATTCCGGATGGCTTGTATCCGGGCGATTATTTGAAACCGGTCGGCGCGCGGCTCGCCGCCGATCATGGGCCGAAGCTCGCGGCGATGACCGAGGCCCAATGGCTGCCGATCGTGCGCGCCGCGGCCATCGCCATGATGATCGAGATGATCCGCGACGATCTCGCGGCGCTCAACATCCGCTTCGACGTCTATTTCTCCGAGCGCTCGCTGATCGAAGGCAACGACCGCGTCGGCGCCACGATCGAGGCCCTGCGCAATTCCGGCGAGGTCTACGAGGGCCGGCTGCCGCCGCCGAAGGGCGGTAATCTCGAGGACTGGGAAGACCGCGAGCAGACCTTGTTCCGCTCGACCAAGTTCGGCGATGATGTCGACCGTCCGCTGAAGAAGTCGGACGGCAGCTACACCTACTTCGCCTCCGACATCGCCTATCACAAATCGAAGGTCGAGCGTGGCTTCGCCAACCTGATCGACGTCTGGGGCGCCGATCACGGCGGCTACATCAAACGCATGCAGGCGGCGGTGAAGGCGGTCAGCGCCGGCAAGGCCAGCCTCGACGTCAAATTGGTTCAGCTCGTCCGCCTGCTGCGAAACGGCGAGCCGGTGAAGATGTCGAAGCGCGCCGGCGAGTTCGTCACCTTGCGCGAGGTGGTCGACGAGGTCGGTCGCGACGCCGTGCGCTTCGACATGCTGTACCGCAAGAACGACGCGGTGCTGGATTTCGACCTCGCCAAGGTGATCGAGGCCTCGCGCGACAATCCGGTCTTCTACGTCCAGTACGGCCACGCCCGTGGCGAGTCGATCTTCCGCAACGCCAAAGCCGAGATGCCGGACCTGCCGGACACGGCCGAGGCACGCCGGGCCTGGCTCGCGGCGGCGCCGCTCGACCGGCTCAAGGACGAGGGCGAGCTGTCAATTCTGCGCCGGATCGCCCTTTATCCGCGCCTGATCGAGGCCGCGGCGGCGGCCCATGAGCCGCACCGGGTGGCCTTTTATCTCTATGAATTGGCGAGCGAGTTCCACGCGCAATGGACCCGCGGAAAGGACTTGCCTCATTTACGCTTCATTATCCAGAATGATCCACAAACGACTGCGGCGCGGCTCGCCCTGGTTGAGGGCATCGTCACCGTTCTCCGCTCCGGGCTCGCGCTGCTGGGGGTCGGGGCACCCGACGAGATGCGATAGACCTCGCCTGCCGGATTGGCCCAGGACGGGCGCTCGACGCCGCAGCCGCCTGACGCGGCGCGCTCACGAACCGGGAACCGAATGGCCGACGATCACAGCCAGCGACCGTACCGCTCCAGCGAAACCATTGCCCGCAGCGGGCAGCCGCGCGGCGCCGCCTCCGCCGCGGGCGGCAGCGATCCGCTGGCCGAGCTTGCCCGCCTGATCGGCCAGACCGATCCGTTCGGCGATCTCGGCAAGGAGCCTCGCCGGGTCGCCGCCGCGCCGCAGCCAGCGGCCGATTGGGCCGCGCCGCCGCAGCAGCCGTCAGCGCCGCCGGTCGCTCCGCACTTCGCGCATGAAGATCCCGCGCCCTATCAGCAGCCGTCCGCCGATCTCTATCAGGTCGAGCAGGAGGTGCCGTCCTATCTGACGCAGCAACGCGCGCCGGCTTACGACCCGCACGGCTACCATCAGGGCGCCGCGCACGAGGACGCTTATGACGACGTGCCGGCGCCGCGCCGGCGCATCGGCGTCATGGCCATCGCCGGCATCTTCGCACTCGCCGTGATCGGCACTGCGGGCGCCTTCGGCTATCGCGCCGTGTTCGGCGGCTCCGGCACGCGTATGCCGCCGCCGGTCATCAAGGCCGACACCGCGCCGAGCAAGATCGTGCCCGACACCGCCGCCAAGGATTCCAACAAGCTCATCACCGAGCGTGTCGGCAGCGGCGCCGACGAGAAGATGATCTCGCGCGAGGAGAAGCCGGTCGACATCAAGGACAAGATCGCGACGCCGGTATTCCCGCCGGTGACCGCCACCGGCCAGCCGCCGCAGGCCGGTCCGGCTTTGGCCTCAGCCGGCAATGGGGTGGTGGGGGGCGAGCCCAAGAAAGTGCACACCATCACCATCCGTCCCGACCAGCCCATGGTGGCGGATGCGACGCCGCAGGCGCCCGCGCCGCGCCAGGCCTCGCCAATCGCCATGCCCGAGCCGCAGCCGGCCAGGGCCGCGGCCCCGCCGCTGGCCCCCGCGCGGCCGCAGCCGCAGGCCGCCGCGCACGAGCCCGCTCCGCGCCCGGCTCCGGCCCCGCCGGCGCGTTCCGCCAACGCGCCGCTGTCGCTCAATCCGGATGCCGCTCCGGCGCCCGCGCCAAGGGCTCCGACCCGCACCGCCAGCACCGCGCCGACCTCGCTCGCCGCGACGCCGTCCGCCAATCTGGCCAGCGCGGCGAGGGGCGGCGGCTACGCCGTCCAGGTCTCCTCGCAGCGCAGCGAGGCGGAGGCGCAGTCGGCCTACCGCGCGATCCAGGGCAAGTACGGCAGCGTGCTCGGCGGCCACAGCATGTTCGTGCACAAGGTCGAACTCGGGGCCAAGGGCACGTACTACCGCGCCATGGTCGGGCCTTTCGGCTCGCAGGCGGAGGCCTCGCAGCTTTGCTCCAGCCTGAAATCGGCCGGCGGTAGCTGCCTCGTCCAGAGGAATTAGCGCCCCGCGCCTTGAACTGACCTGCCGCGCGGGCTAATCCGCGCCGATGGCGGTGCGCGCATTCATTACCGGGCTGGCCGGACTGGAGATTTCGGCCAACGAGCGCGCCTTTTTGCGCGAGGCCGAGCCCTGGGGCCTCATCATCTTCAAGCGGAACATCGAGACGCCGGAACAAGTCTCAGCGATTGTTCGGTCTTTTCGCAATCTGGCCGGCCGCGAGGCGCCGGTGCTGGTCGATCAGGAGGGCGGGCGCGTGCAGCGGCTCGGCCCGCCGCACTGGCCGGCCTATCCGCCGGGCGCGCGTTATGGCGCGCTCTACGACCGCGATCCGGCCTCGGGGCTGGCGGCGGCGCGGCTCGGCGCCCGCCTGATCGCCTCGGACCTGCGGGCGCTCGGTATCGACACCGACTGCCTGCCGCTGGCCGATGTGCCGGTGGAGGGCAGCGACAGCGTCATAGGTGATCGTGCCTATGGGACGGAGCCGGCCAAGGTCGCGGCAATCGCCGGCGCGGTGGCGGAGGGGCTCATGGCCGGCGGCGTCCTGCCGGTGCTCAAGCACATCCCCGGCCACGGCCGCGCCACCGCCGACAGTCACCTGAAGCTGCCGGTGGTCGACGCCGGCCGCGAGACGCTGGAAAAGACCGATTTTGCGGCCTTCCGGCCACTCGCCGGCCTGCCGCTCGGCATGACCGCACATGTTGTGTTTAGCGCCATCGACCCGGTCCAACCGGCGACAACTTCGGCCACAATAGTCAGTCAAGTGATTCGCGGCTTCATCGGGTTCCGGGGCCTTTTGATGAGCGATGACGTGTCCATGGGCGCCTTGTCGGGTACGCTTGCCGGGCGCAGCCGCGCGGCGATCGCCGCCGGATGCGATGTCGTGCTCCACTGCAACGGCAAGCTCGACGAGATGAGCGAGGTGGCGGGCGCGTCACCGGCGCTCGCGGGCGAGGCGGCGCGGCGGGCGGAAGCGGCGCTGCTGCTGCGTTCGGCGCCGCTGGAATTCGACGTCGCCGAGGCGCGACATGTGTTCAACGCGCTCACCGGGCAACCGGCGGCGCAAGCGATGGCGAAGTCATGAGCGAAGTGTTCGACAACACGATCGAGGCCGACCGCGGCACGACCGAGCCGGCGATGATCGTTGACGTCGAGGGCTTCGAAGGCCCGCTCGATCTCTTGCTGATGCTGGCGCGGCAACAGAAGGTCGATCTCGCCAAGATCTCGATCCTCGCGCTCGCCGACCAGTATCTCGGCTTCATCGAGGAGGCGCGCAAGCTGCGCCTCGAACTCGCCGCCGATTATCTCGTGATGGCGGCGTGGCTCGCTTATCTCAAATCGCGCCTGCTGCTGCCGGAAGCCGCGCCCGCCGAAGGCCCGTCGGCCGAGGACATGGCGCTGGCGCTGGCCAACCGCCTGCGCCGTCTCGAGGCGATCCGCGAGGCCGCGTCGAAACTGATGGACCGGCCGCAATTCGGCCGCGACGTGTTCGGCCGCGGCGATCCGGAGCCGATCGCCGAGGTCAAGAAGCCGGAATGGACGGCGACGCTCTACGACCTGCTCACCGCCTATTCGCAGCAGCGCCAGCGCACGGCGCTCTCGCGCGTGCGGTTCAAGAAACGCACCGTGTGGTCGCTCGCCGAGGCGCGCGCCACGCTCGAGCGGCTGATCGGCCAGTCGGCCGACTGGTCGCGCATCGACCAGTTCCTCATTCAGTATGTCGTCGAGCCGTCGCAGTTGCCGACCGTGTTCGCGTCATCTTTTGCGTCCGCGTTGGAACTCGTGCGCGAGGGCGTCGCGGAAATCCACCAGAAGGAATCGTTCGCGCCGCTCTACATGCGCAAGCGTGTCGGCGCGAACCTGCCCGCGACGAATGACCCGCAGCAGCGCGCATAAAAGACGCACAAGGAGACCCAGTCGATGCCGAGCGTGGCCCCCAAACTCGAGATCGTCGGCAACGACGAGCCGGCGCCGATGAATAGCCGTGACAGCCAGGAACCGGAGGTGCGTCCGGACGAATTGCGGCTTCTGGAAGCGATGCTGTTCGCGTCCGCCGAACCGCTCGACGAGGCGACGCTGGCGCGGCCGCTGCCGGACGGCGTCGATCTCAAGCAGGCTTTGGCGCTGCTGCGCGCCGAATACGCCTCGCGCGGCGTCAACCTCGTGCGCATCGGCAAGAAGTGGACCTTCCGCACCGCGCCCGATCTCGCCTGGCTCTTGACCAAGGAGACGACCGAGACGCGCAAGCTCTCGCGCGCCGCCGTCGAGACGCTCGCCATCGTCGCGTATCACCAGCCGGTAACGCGCGCCGAGATCGAGGAGATCCGCGGCGTGCAGACCGCGGCCGGCACGCTCGACGTGCTGCTGCGCACGGGCTGGATCAGGCCGCGCGGCCGCCGCAAGGCGCCGGGCCGGCCGATCACCTACGGCACCACCGAGGACTTCCTGTCGAATTTCGGCCTGGAGGAGGTCGGCGACCTGCCCGGGCTCGAGGAGCTGAAGGGCGCGGGGTTGATCGAGGGCAGCCTGCCGGCCGGATTTGCCGTGCCGATGCCGTCCGACGACACGACCCTGCGCGACGACGAGGACCCGCTGGAGCCGGGTGACCTCGATCTGGCGCTGGCGCCGAGCGGGGAACCGGAGGCGGCAAGCGCCGAGCCCGCCGCGCCGACCAAAGACGACAAAGACGCCGGCTAAGCGCTTCATCCGAAAGGTTAACTTGCGCCCCGGAAGGGCCGCCGCGCGCGGCTCTGACGCGGCTGAAGTCCTTGTTTTTGCCGTCTCGTGAGCCTAGCTTGCGACATGAAACACAGGCGGGATGGCGTGCGGGACACCCGTCGCTGCGGAGGATTTGCCGATGGGTTCGCTGAGCATTTGGCACTGGTTGATCGTCATCGTCGTGGTGATGCTGCTGTTCGGGCGGGGCAAGATTTCCGACCTGATGGGTGACGTCGCCGGCGGCATCAAGGCCTTCAAGAAGGGCATGGCCGAGGACGACTCGGCCGCCGCCAAGACCGAGGCGCCCAAGAGCATCGAGGCTACGGCCGCGCCGAAGGCCCCGGCCGAGAACCGCGCCGAGAGCGTGCGCTCCTGATCGATTAGCGCGGGGCCGAGGGAGGCGGTGGCTGGCGGCGCTTGAGGCGGCCGGCGCCCGGGAGTTGGTTCACCCATGTTCGATATTGGCGGGGGCGAGCTCGTCGTCATCGGCATCGTCGCGCTGATCGCGATCGGGCCGAAGGAGCTGCCGACTGTTCTGCGCACCGTCGGGCGCTACATGGGCAAGATCAAGCGCATGTCGTCCGAATTCCAGGGCCAGTTCCAGGAGGCGCTGCGCGAGGCCGACATGGCCGACCTCAAGAAGCACGCTGAGGATTTGAAAGACAGCTTCGGCAACTTCGATTCTATCGCCGATCCGCCCGCAACGACGCCGGAGGCGGGCGGCACCGCCGAGGCGGTCGCGGCTGCGGCCGCCGCCGACACCGCCGCGCTGCCTGCACCTGAGGCCGATGCGGCGGCGGTCTCCGTCCCGCCCGATCTCGCCGCGCCCTCGATCGACGTGCCGCTGCCCGAGCCGCTGCCGCCCGTCACCAATGCCGATTTCGCTGCGCCCGCGCCGGCCGCCGAGCCGGCTACGGCCGAACCCGCGCCCGAGGCCGCGCCGAAGCGGGCCGGGGACGCCGCATGACGCACGAGGACATCGAGGCCACCAAGGCCCCGTTGATGGAGCATCTCATCGAACTGCGCTCGCGCCTGATCAAGGCGCTGATCGCGTTCGCGGTGATGTTCGCGCTGTGCTTCGTCTTCGCCAAAGACATCTACAACGTGCTGGTCTGGCCGTTCGTCTGGGTGGCGGGGCCGGAGAACTCGAAATTCATCTACACGGCGCTGCTCGAGTATTTCATCACGCAGCTCAAGCTGGCGATGTTCGGCGCCGCCTTCCTGTCGTTCCCGATCATCGCGGCGCAGATCTACATGTTCGTGGCGCCGGGCCTCTACCGCAACGAGCGCAAGGCGTTCCTGCCGTACCTGATCGCGACGCCGGTGTTCTTCGCGCTCGGCGCGATGGTCGTCTATTTCCTCGTGCTGCCGATGCTGATCCGCTTCTCGCTGCACATGCAGCAGGCGGGCACCGCGAACGAAGCGTCGATCGCGCTGCTGCCGAAGGTCGGCGAATATCTCTCGCTGATGATGACGCTGGTGCTCGCCTTCGGCGCGGCGTTCCAGCTGCCGGTGATCCTGACGCTGCTCGGCCGCATCGGGCTGATCACCTCGGACCAGTTGAAGGCGAAGCGGCGCTATTTCATGGTCGGCGCCTTCATCCTCGCCGCGGTGCTTACGCCGCCGGACGTGATCAGCCAGATGTCGCTGGCGGTGCCGCTTTTGCTGCTGTTCGAGGGCTCGATCTGGTCGGTGCGCATTGTCGAGAAGCGCGCGGCGCGCGAGGCGGCGGAGAAGGCGGCGGCCGAGGCTGCCGCGGCGGCGGGCGACAGCAAGCCGGCGGAGTAGGACCGTTCGCCCACAATGTTGTCATGGCCGGGCTTGTCCCGGCCATCCCGCTTAGGTAGGCAACGCCGTGCCCCTCTTATCGAGGTGGCCGGGACAAGCCCGGCCACGACAGGCAGCGCCATGTACGACATCAAAGCGATCCGCGAGAACCCTGCCGCCTTCGACGCCGGACTGAAGCGGCGCGGGCTGGCGCCGCTGTCGGCTTCGCTGCTGGCGCTCGACGAGAAGCGCCGCGCGGCGATCACCGCCTTCGAGCAGGCGCAGGCGCGGCGCAACGCGGCCTCGAAGGAGATCGGCGAGGCGAAGAAGGCCAAGGACGAGGCGCGCGCCAATGCGTTGATGGCCGAGGTCGGCGAACTCAAGACGACGATGCCGGCGCTCGAAGAGGCACAGAAGACGCTCGCCGAGGCGCTGGACAAGGAACTGGCGCAGATCCCCAACACCCCGCTCGCCGAGGTGCCGGACGGCGCTGACGAGCACGGCAACGTCGAGCATCACCAGAGCGGGGCGAAGCGCAATTACGGCTTCAAGCCGAAGCAGCATTTCGAATTGGGCGAGGCGCTCGGCCAGATGGATTTCGAGCTGGCCGCCAAACTCTCCGGCGCGCGCTTCGTCGTGTTGCAGAAAGGCCTCGCGCGCCTGGAGCGCGCGCTGGGGCAATTGTTTCTCGACACGCACACGCAGGAGCACGGGTATACGGAAGTGAGCCCGCCGCTGATGGTGCGTGACGATGTGATGTTCGGTACGGCGCAGTTGCCGAAGTTCTCACAAGATCAGTTTTTGACCCGGGCTCCGCTCACCTACGAAGAAACTGAAGAGTTCATTCACCAGTTAGAGCCAGAAGAAAGATTTTGGACGCCGTCCACTCCCAAGGAAACAGAGTTTGGCACTACGGAAACAAAGTACCGTTTGAATCCTGAGGGACTCGCTCGATACGAAGAGTTTAGTCGCCGCTGGCTCATCCCCACCGCCGAAGTCCCTCTCACCAATCTCGTGCGCGAATCCATCGTCGCCGAGGACGAACTGCCGCTGCGGCTGACCGCCTGCACGCCGTGCTTCCGCGCCGAGGCGGGCGCCGCCGGCAAGGACACGCGCGGCATGATCCGCCAGCACCAGTTCACCAAGGTCGAGCTCGTTTCGATCACCACGCCGGACAAGTCGCTTGAAGAACACGAGCGCATGCTCGCCTGCGCCGAGGCGGTCTTGAAGAAGCTCGACCTGCATTACCGCGTCGTTACGCTCTGCACCGGCGACATGGGCTTTGCCTCGCAGAAGACCTACGACATCGAGGTCTGGCTGCCGGGACAGAACATGTACCGCGAGATTTCGTCATGCTCGGTGTGCGGCGACTTCCAGGCGCGGCGCATGAATGCGCGCTATCGCGCCAAGGACGGCAAGCCGCAGTTTGTCCATACGCTCAACGGCTCCGGCGTTGCTGTCGGCCGCGCGCTGATCGCGGTGATGGAGAACTATCAGGACGAGAACGGCGCCATCGCCGTGCCCGACGCGCTCAAGCCGTATATGGGCGGCGTCAGCAGAATTGAGAAGATGTAGGGCCTCGTGTCCCGGATGCGGTGCAGCGCGCAGCGGTGCACCGCTGGTCCGGGACCCAGCTTTCTTGTGAATTGACCGGGGTCCCGGTTCTGCAGCGCACCACTTCGTGCTGCGCTGCGCCCGGGACACGAAGGAGCGAAATGAGAATCCTTGTCACCAACGACGACGGCATCCACGCGGCCGGGCTCGACGCCTGCAAGGAGATCGCCGCCGCGCTCGGCGCCGAGATCTGGGTCGTGGCGCCGGAGACCGACCAGTCGGGCGTGTCGCATTCGCTGTCGCTCAACGATCCCCTGCGCCTGCGCGAGGCGGGCGAGCGTCACTTCGCGGTCAAGGGCACGCCGACCGACTGCGTCATCATGGGCGTGCGCCACATCATGCCGGAGAAGCCCGATTTGATCCTCTCGGGCGTCAACCGCGGCCGCAACTGCGCCGAGGACGTGACGTATTCCGGCACCATCGCCGGCGCGATGGAAGGCACAGTGCTCGGCATTCCGTCGTTCGCGCTGTCGCAGGCCTATTCGTTCTCGACCAAGCGCCTGCCGCCATGGGAATGCGCGATCACGCATGCGCCGGACGTCATCCGCCGCGTGCTCAAGACCGGCATGCCGAAGGACGTGCTGGTGAATGTCAATTTCCCGGATTGCCCGCCGGACAAGGTCGCCGGCATCGCGGTCGCGGTGCAGGGCAAGCGCGACCAGGAACTCCTGCGCATCGACGCGCGGCACGACGGGCGCGGCAATCCGTATTACTGGATCGCCTTCGGCCGCGGCGGCGTCGCGGGCGCTGCGGCCGGCAGCGATCTTGCCGCGCTGGCGGAGAACCGCATCGCCGTGACGCCGCTGCGGCTCGATCTCACCGATGAGCCGTTCATGACGAAATTGGCGGAGGTGTTTGGGTGAGCGCGCTATCGTAGGGTGGGCAAAGGCGCGTTCCTACCGCGCCGTGCCCACCGGCGGAGGCGCCGCTTGGTGCGCACGCTTCGCTTTGCGCACCCTACGAATTCACCAGGGGTAGTCTCACGCCGCCGGCAGCAGGCCCTCGAGCGTGGCTTTCAGCCGCTCGGCCTGGAACGGCTTCTGCAGCGCCGGGCGGCTGCGATAGGTGTCGGGCAGCGAGCCCTCGCCATAGCCGGTGACGAAGACGAAGGGCAGGCCGCGTTTGGCGAGGATGTCGGCCACGGGGAAGATCTGCTCGCCGTCGACATTGACGTCGAGGATGGCGGCGTTGAAATCGCCGTTGGCGGCAGCCTCCCGCGCCTCCGCCAATGTGCCGACGGCCGCCGCGACCCGGTATCCCAGGTCGTCGAGCATGTCCTCGAGCAGCATCCGGATCAGGTATTCGTCCTCGACCACCAGCAGGCGCGGCGGCGTCGGCGAGGCTTGGCTCATGCGTCTCCCCAGTTTCCCCACAAGTCGGACACCCGTCGCCGGGTTCCATCGCGGAGCGAAGTGGACCATACCCTAATCGAGGGGCCGGACGAGGTCAGTCTGGCGCAAAACATGCTAAAAATGCGGCGCGAGGGGGCTCATGTGAGGGCAGCGGGGGTGGCACGGTCGGGCGCGGCGGAGGACGCCATGGAATTTCTGCTGACGCTGCGCCGCCGCGGCATCATGGACCCCGACGTGCTGCGGGCGATGGAGGAGGTGCCGCGCGGCGACTTCGTCGGCGAGGGCTTCGCCGCCGACGCCTATGCCGACCGGGCGCTGCCAATCGCCTGCGGGCAGACCATCAGCCAGCCTTTCGTCGTCGCCTACATGACAGAGCAGCTCGACGTCGCGCCTTCGCACCGCGTGCTCGAGATCGGCACCGGCTCGGGCTACCAGACGGCGGTGCTGTCGCGGCTGGCGAAGGAGGTCGTCAGCGTCGAGCGCTTCCGGACGCTGGCCGCCGCGGCGAGGGAGCGGCTGGCGCGCCTCGGCTGCGGCAACGTCGAGATCGTCACCGGCGACGGCCTTGCCGGATGGCCTGAGCGCGCGCCTTACGACCGCATCCTCGTCACCGCGGCGGCCGAGCGCATCCCCGAGGCGCTGACACAGCAGCTCGCCGACGGCGGTGTCATGCTGTTGCCGCTCGGGCCGCATGACGGCACCCAACACATCGTCAAGCTTACCAAAACGTCAACGGGACTTTCGCGCGAAGACCTCATCCCGGTGCGGTTCGTGCCGCTTCTGCCGGGGCAGGCGCGCGAGTTGTAGCGTTGCGGCACAACCCGGCCCGGCTAACGATCCGGTAGGCTTAAAGGCTTTTTTACCGGCGGCATGTTTAGTCGAACTCTACGTATCATGCGTGTGAGTGAGTAAGCCTATGCCGCGTCTCACCGAGCCGTCCCGGTCGCGTACCTGGCCGCGTCTTGCAATCCTTGCCGTGGTCGGTGTGACCGCCGCCGGTTGCGCGGACTCCGCCCGCTTCGATTCCAACCCCTTCGCCTCGAACCGCAGCGCCCCGTCGCAGGACGTGACCGGCTCGATCTCCTCGCGTCCGGTGCACCGTGTCGAGGCGCAGCCTCTGCCGGCGCCGACGGCGACGCGGCCCTACACCGTGCCCGCAGGCGTCGCGAGCGGCGCGCAGGGTCTCGGCGCTTACCGTCCGGGCGGGCACGCGCCCGAATACACCGGCTCCGTGCCGCAGCAGCACGAGGCGGCCAAGCCCGCCGGCCACTGGACCTGGAACGGCGGCACGCCGATCGTCGTCGGCCGCAATGACACGCTTGAGACCATCGCGCGCAAATACGGCGTGCCGGCGCACGCCATCCTCGAGACCAACGGCGTGCACGGGGCGATCCGTCCCGGCGAGCGGCTGGTCATTCCGCGCTACGTCGTCGGCGAGGCGCAGGCTACTTCGCCGCGCGTCGAGGCGCCGCATGTCGAAGCGCCGCGCGCCGAGCCGGTGCGCCAGGCCGTGGCCGTGCCGTCGCATGCGAGCGACGTCCATGTCGTGCAGCCGGGCGAGAGCCTGATCGGCATCGGCCGCCGCTACGGCCTGTCGCTGGCCGAGATCGCGCGCCTCAACCACATCCAGCCCTACACCAAGGTCAATGTCGGCGACCGCATTACGGTGCCGGGGCGCAACGAGCAGCACGTCGCGTCGCGCCAGCCGGTTGCGCAGCCCGAGCCGCGCCGCGTCGAGCGCCCGCGCGTCGCGCAGGCCGCGCCGCCGATCGAGAATGTCGGCACCGTGCCGACCGAGAACGCGCGCGTCGCCACGCCGGAGCCGGCCACGGCGCCGGAGAACCCGGTGAAGAAGGCGGAAGCGGTCGCGGCGAACAAGATGCCGCAGTTCCGCTGGCCGGTGACGGGGCATGTCATCGAAGCCTTCGGTCCGCGTCCGAACGGCACGACCAATGACGGCATCAATCTCGCGGTGCCCGTCGGCACGCCGATCAAGGCGGCCGAGGACGGTGTCGTCGCCTATGCCGGCAACGAGCTGAAAGGCTACGGCAACCTCGTGCTGGTCCGCCACGCCGACAATTTCGTCTCGGCCTACGCCAACGCCAGCGAGATCCTGGTCAAGCGCGGCGACAGCGTGAAGCGCGGGCAGGTGATCGCGCGCGCCGGCCAGACCGGCAACGTGACCTCGCCGCAATTGCACTTCGAGATCCGCAAGGGCTCGACCCCGGTCGATCCGCGCAAGTATCTCGCCAGCAACTGAGCTCGCGCGGCCCGGCCTTCGGCCGGGCACCTCAAGACGACGCCAGCCTGCTTGACGCCGCGCCGTATGCGATCGCGATGGCAATCGCGATCAGCGCCGCCGCCGCCGCGAATGTGATCCGCATGCCGAAGGCGACAGCCTCGGGCGGCGCGTTGGCAACGTCCACCGTACTTGCTGCGAACGCGAAAACCGCGCCCATCGCCGACGCGCCGGTGATCAGCCCGAGATTGCGCGCCAGATTGAGCAGGCCGGAGACGACGCCGCGCTGCTCGGCGGCAACGCCGGTCATGACGGCAGTGTTGTTGGCGGCCTGGAACAGGGCGTAGCCGGCGGTCAGCAGCACGATGGCGCCGACATAGCCGGGAACGCCGAACTTGACCGGCGTCGCCGCCAACAGCACTGCGCCGGCGGCCATCGCCACAAGTTCGGCAAGACTCATGCGCTGCGCGCCGTATCGATCGACGATGTGGCCTGAGGGCACGCCGCTGAGCGCCGCGACCAGGGGACCGGCCGACAGGGTCAGGCCGACCGCGGCGGCGTCGAGCCCGAGGGCACGCGCCAGATAGAACGGGCCGACGACGAGCGTGGTCATCATCACCGTCGTCACCAGCGCGCTCATCGCAAATCCGGCGCTCAGCGTCCGGTCGCGGAACAGCGCCAGTTGCAGCAGAGGTGATGGCGTCCGCGTTTGCGCGATCACGAACAGGCCGGCGCCAAGGATGGCCGCCGCCAGCAGCGCGAGATTGAGTTCGCCGAAATGGCCGCGCCCCAACGTCATGGCCAGCCCATAGGCGGCAAGTGTCAGCGCCAGCAACAGCGTGCCGAGAGCGTCGAAGCCTTGGCGGGGCGCCCCGTTGGCCCGGTCGAGCGGCACGTGACGTTGCACGAGGACAAGCGCGGCAAGCCCGAGCGGCACGTTGACGAGGAAGATCGAACGCCAGCCGAAGGCCGCGATGAGGATGCCGCCGAGCGAGGGGCCGAGCGCGGTTCCGACCGCCGACATCGTGCCGAGCAGGCCCATGGCGCTGCCGGTATTCTTCTTCGCCACCGTCTCGCCAACCAGCGCCATCGACAGCGCCAGCAACACTGCCGCGCCGAAGCCCTGCGCCGTGCGCGCCGCGATGAGCAGCCACAGCGCGGGCGCGAGGCCGCTGGCAATCGAGGCGAGCGTGAATACGGCAAGTCCGGCGAGCAGCAGCCGGCGGCGGCCGATCATGTCGCCGAGGCGGCCGACACTGACGATCAGCGTCGTGATGGCGAGCAGATAGGCGAGCACGATCCACTGGATCGCCTGGAAGGAGGCCGCGAAAGCCTCAGCCAGGGTCGGCAGCGCGACGTTGGCGATGCTGGTGCCGAGCGACGACAACAGCATGGACAGCGACAAGGCGGCGAGCGCCCGGCGTGCCTCAGCCTCTCGTTGCGGGCTTGCTGCGGCCGCGCTGCGTGCTTCCGCTGTCATGGCCGTTCCCCCCTTCAGGCACGCACCAGGCCGCCGACGATGCGGCGCGCCACTGGCGCGACGACCAGCACGATCGGGAAGGCGATGAGCCAGGACGGCAGCCAGGCGCCCATCCAGACCTTGGCGAAGCCCTCAATCAGGCCGGCGGTGCGGGCGGTGGAAATGCCCGAGACCACGAGGGACATCAGACACGACAGGACGAAGCCGAAGGCAATGGGGGCGAAGCGGGCGGAAATCATGATGGCAGTCACCAGTGGTTTGCGTTGCCTGGTAGCTAGCCTCCGGCCGGCCATTGCGGAATACGCATCGTTTGCACTTCATCGTTGCGTTTGACGCCATGTCAGCGCCGCCTTAGGGTCGGCGCATGGCGCGGCCCGACCTCAATCTGCTGGCGACCCTCGACGTACTGCTCGCCGAATGGAGCGTGACGAGGGCGGCACAGCGGCTGCGCTTGAGCCCCTCGGCGATGAGCCGGGCGCTGGCGCGGCTGCGTAGCGTGACCGGCGACCCGCTGTTGGTCCGCGCCGGCCGCAACCTCGTGCCGACGCCACGCGCGCTGGAGCTGCGCGCCCGCGTCGGGCAGGCGGTGCGCGAGGCGGAGGCGATCCTGAGCCCGGCCGAGGCGCTCGATCTCAAGCACCTCGATCGAACCTTCACGCTGCGGACCGGCGAAGGCTTCGTGGAGAATTTCGGCCCCGCATTGATCGCTCGTGTCGGCCGCGAGGCGCCGGGCGTGCGGCTGCGGTTCGTGGCGAAACCGGACCGGGACAGCGCGCCGCTGCGCGAGGCGGCCGTCGATCTCGAGACCGGCGTCGTCAGCGATGCGATGGGGCCGGAAGTGATGGCGCAGGCGTTGTTCCGCGACCGCCTGATCGGCGTCGTGCGCAAGGGCCATCCGTTGAGCAAGGGCAAGGTAACGCTCGCCCGCTACGCGGCCGGGAAGCACATCCGCCGCGGCCTCGACCGCAACCCGATCGACGATGCGCTGGAGGCGGCCGGACTGCACCGCGACGTCGTTACCGTCGTGTCCGGCTTCGCGGCGGCGATCGCGCTGGCGCGGTCGACCGATTTGATCGCCAGCGTTCCCGAGCGGCACACCGGCTACCTGCGCGCCGGCATGGTGAGCTTCGCGTTGCCGCTGGCGCTGCCGGAGGTGGCGGTGGCGTTGCTCTGGCACCCGCGCCTCGACGCCGATCCGGCGCATCGCTGGCTGCGCGGGATCGTGCGCGACGTCTGCGCGCCGAAGCGCTAGCCGAGCGCCACGCCGAGCCTTCCCGCCAGGTCCTGGATGAATTGCCAGGCGACGCGGCCGGAGCGCGCGCCGCGCGTCGTCGACCATTCGAGCGCATCGCGGTGCAACTCATCGGTGTCGGCCTTGATGCCGTAATGGCCGACATAGCCGTCGATCATCGCGAGGTATTCGTCCTGGCTGCAGCGATGGAAGCCGAGCCACAGGCCGAAGCGATCCGAGAGCGACACCTTCTCCTCGACCGCCTCGCCGGGATTGATTCCGGTCGAGCGCTCGTTCTCGATCATGTCGCGCGAGAGAAGATGCCGCCGGTTCGACGTGGCGTAGAAGATGACGTTCTCCGGGCGGCCTTCGATGCCGCCTTCCAGCACCGCCTTGAGTGACTTGTAGCTGGTGTCGTCGGCGTCGAAGGAGAGGTCGTCGCAGAATACGATGAAGCGACAGCGCGAGGCGCGCGTGACCGCCATTAATTCCGGCAGCGTCTCGATGTCCTCACGATGGATCTCGACAAGCTTCAGCGGCCCGCGCTCGCTCTTGCGCGCGAAGCCGGCATTGACCGCGGCGTGCGCGGCCTTCACCAGCGACGACTTGCCCATGCCGCGCGCGCCCCAGAGCAGCGCGTTGTTGGCCGGAAGCCCGCGGGCGAAACGCTCGGTGTTCTCGACCAGCATGTCGCGCACGCGGTCGACGCCTTTGAGCAGCGACATCTCGACGCGGTTGACGCGCGGCACCGGCACCAGCCGCCCGTCGGGATGCCAAATGAAGGCGTCCGCGGCGTTAAGGTCCGCGGCGCCCTTCGACGGCGGCGCGAGGCGCTCAAGCGCCACGGCGATGCGTTCAAGCACGTCGGGCGCGAGCGCGGCCGCGCGCGACGTCTTCTTCGGGGGCTTGGTCGGCTTCCTGGTCGGTTTCTTGGGCTTGGCCATGGGACTATCGTCGGTCGTCGTCGCTCGCGGCTGCTCTTAGCGGGGCGGGGGTGCCCGGGCAAGCGCCGCCCCGCAAAAGGCCTCGAATTGGCCGATTCTTGCGGTTCTGGCAGCGTTGCAATTGGGCGGGCGGCGGTTATAGTCCGCGCGAATTTACCGCGCCGGCGAGAGGCTTTACTCCGTCTCCGCTTGAGGCTGCCGGTTGAGAGGAACGAGGATTCTTACGATGCAAGGGCTGTTCGGCGGGGCAGGCGGCGAGGGCAACATGCTGGTGCAGCTGCTGCCCTTCGCGCTGATCTTCGTGATCATGTATTTCCTGATCCTGCGGCCGCAGCAGAAGCGGGTGAAGACGCACCAGCAGCTCGTCAAGGGCGTGCGGCGCGGCGATACCGTCATCACCAATGGCGGCCTCATCGGCAAGGTCACCAAGGTGATCGACGACGAGCAGATCGAGATCGAGATCGCCGACGGCGTACGCATCCGACAGGTGCGGTCGATGGTCACCGATGTCCGCGCCAAGGGCGAGCCGGTCAAGGAAGAGGCCTCGGCCGGCTGACCGGCCCGGGGTGCATTTCGCTGTTCTTCTGAAGTCAGGACGTCATGCTCTATTTTACGCGGTGGAAGGCGGCGGCGATCATCCTTACGGCGCTCGTCGTCTGCCTGTGCGCGGTTCCGAATTTCCTGCCGACCTCGATGGTCGAGTCCTGGCCCAAGTGGGCGCAGCGCCATCTCGTGCTCGGCCTCGACCTGCAGGGCGGCTCGCACATCCTGCTCGAGGTCGACACCAAGACCGTGCGCAAGGACATGCTCGAGGCGCTGCGCGACGACGTGCGGCGCGTGCTGCGTGACGCGCGCATCGGCTACACCGGCCTCGTCGTGCGCGGCACCGGCGTCGAGGTGCGCGTGCGCGAAGGCACCAACGCCGGCCAGGCGCGCGAGAAGCTGTTCACGCTGTCGCAGCCGCTCGGCGGCATCCTGTCCGCCACCGGCCAGCGCAACGTCGAGATCACCAACGACGGCAATCTCTACCGCCTGACGCTGACCGAGCCGGCCATCGTCGAGCGCGTGCGCCAGTCGGTCGACCAGTCGATCCAGATCATCGAGCGCCGCGTCAACGAGCTCGGCACCGTCGAGCCGCTGATCCAGCGCGAGGGCACCGACCGCATCCTGGTGCAGGTGCCGGGCCTGCAAGACCCGACCCGCCTCAAGCAGCTCCTCGGCAAGACCGCCAAGCTCGACTTCCGCATGGTCGACACCAACGTGTCGCCCGAGCAGGCGCAGCAGGGCTCGCTGCCGCCGGAGGACGAGCTTCTATCCGGGACCGGCAAGGATGCCGGCCAGAAATACGTCATCGAGAAGCGCGTGCTGGTGTCGGGCGGCGACCTGACCGACGCGCAGCCGGGCTTCGACCCGCGCACCTCCGAGCCGGTGGTCTCCTTCCGCTTCAACACATCCGGCGCCCGCAAGTTTGCCGAGGCGACGCAAGCGAATGTCGGCAAGCCCTTCGCCATCGTGCTGGACAATGAGGTGATCTCGGCGCCGGTGATCCGCGAACCGATCATCGGCGGCTCCGGGCAGATTTCGGGCAACTTCACCGTCCAGAGCGCCAACGACCTCGCCATCCTGCTGCGCGCCGGCGCGCTGCCGGCGCCGCTCACCATCATCGAGGAGCGCACGGTCGGCCCGGGCCTTGGCGCGGACTCGATCGCCCGCGGCAAGCTCTCGTCCTATGTGGGCGCGGCGATGGTCATCCTGTTCATGCTCGCGACCTACGGCCTGTTCGGCCTGTTCGCCAACATCGCGGTCGCGATCAACGTCGCGATGATCTTCGGCGTGCTGTCGCTGCTCAACGCTACGCTGACGCTGCCCGGCATTGCCGGCATCGTGCTCACCGTGGGCATCGCGGTCGACAGTAACGTGCTGATCTACGAGCGCATCCGCGAGGAGGTGAGGGGCGGGCGGTCGCCGATCAACGCGATCGACGCCGGTTTCTCGCGCGCGCTGGCGACCATTCTCGACTCCAACATCACCACCTTCATCGCCGCCGCGGTGCTGTTCTACATCGGCACCGGCCCGGTGCGCGGCTTCGCCGTGACGCTCGG
>Ga0134125_10001537_pt1 | contig 28195 bp, 21 predicted proteins | sample KB31751_FD_96464 | JGI IMG/M metagenome (GOLD analysis project Ga0134125, IMG submission 96464) | Terrestrial soil microbial communities with excess Nitrogen fertilizer from Kellogg Biological Station, Michigan, USA - KB3-175-1 | ecosystem: Environmental > Terrestrial > Soil > Unclassified ... | reverse complement strand
GGGTTCGCCCGCGGGCCATACAGAACCCGGCTTACAGGCCGGCTGATACGATAAGGGGGCTCGGCGGCAAAACCGCCGGGCCCCCGCCAATTTCAGAAACTGAAGGACCGCCTGCGGGCGAGCTCAGCCCGCGCGCGCGAGCCGACGGCGGCGCGGCCGCGGCAGGTACTTTGCAAGCTTGGCGGCCGTCACCGGCGGGCTGAACAGGTAGCCCTGCATCTCGGTGCAGCCGAGCGCGCGCAGCGCCTTCGACTGCTCCTCGGTCTCGACGCCCTCCGCCGTGGTCGTGATCTGCCGCGTCGTCGCGATGTCGACAATCGCCTGCACGATATTGCGCGAGTAGTCGCTGTCGCCGATCGCGCTGACGAAGGAACGGTCGATCTTGATCTTGTCGAACGGGAAGCGCTGTAGGTAGCTCAACGAGGAATAGCCGGTGCCGAAATCGTCGAGCGCGATGCGCACACCGAGCGCGCGGAGCTGGTGCAGCAGGCCGAGCGCGGCCGCGTCGTCACGAATGAGCACGGCCTCGGTGATCTCGAGCTCGAGCCGGTGCGGCGCCAGCCCCGACACGGCGAGCGCGGCGATCACGGCCTGCACCAGCCCTGGATTGTTGAACTGCACCGGCGAGACGTTGACCGCGGCCCTGATTTCCTCCGGCCATTTCGCGGCCTCGACGCAGGCCGTGCGCAACACCCATTCGCCGAGCGGCGTGATGAGACCCGTCTCTTCGGCGATCGGGATGAACTCGGACGGCGGGATGAGGCCGCGCGCACGGTGCTGCCAGCGCAGCAACGCCTCGCAGGCCGTGACGCGGCCGTCGGCGAAGGCGACGAGCGGCTGGTAGTGCAGCTCGAAGCCGCCGCACATGATCGCCTCGCGCAGGTCGAATTCGAGCGCGCGGCGCGACTTCATGCGCGCGTCCATCGATGTCTCGAAGAAGCGATAGGTGCCGCGGCCGTCGGACTTGGCGCCGTACATCGCGAGGTCGGCGTTCTTCAGGAGCTCGTCGGGATCGGAGGCGTCTTCCGGCGCCAGCGCCACGCCGATCGTCGCCTCGGTGACGAGATTGTGGCCGCCGATGTCGTAGGGCGCGCTCATGGCCACGAGGATGCGCGTCACGAGCGCGGTAATGTCGTCGGGCGTCTCGAAATCGTCGCGCACGATGGCGAACTCGTCGCCGCCGAGCCGCGCCACGAAATCGGCGTCTCCGACGCAGCCGCGCAGCCGCTGCGCTACTTCCTTCAGCAGTTCGTCGCCGACGGGATGGCCGAGCGTGTCGTTGACGCCCTTGAAGCGGTCGAGGTCGAGATAAAGCAGCGCCAGCCGGTTGCCGTGGCTGCGCACGCGCTTGAGCGACTGCTCGAGCTGTTCGCGGAACAGGACGCGATTGGGCAGGCCCGTTAACGCGTCGTGGTGCGCCAGATGCGCGATGCGCTTTTCCGACTGCTTGCGCTCGGTGATATCCTCGATCACCGTGAGCATGTATTGCGGCGCGCCTTCGGCGTCGCGCATCAAGAGGCGCTTCGACGTGACGATGCGCTGACCCTTGCCCGGCGTGTTGAGCACGTGCTCGTCCGAGAACAAATAGCCGCCCGCCTGGGTCGCCAGCGTGTCCTGGCGGTCGATGCGCGCGGCGTCCTCGGCCGGCCACAGGTCGCCGCAGGTCTTGCCGATCACCGCCTCGCGCGGCAGCCCGATGTAATCGATCGCGGATTTGTTGGCGAGCACGTAGGTGCGGTCGCGGACGTCCTTCACCAGGATCGGCGTCGGCACGTTGTCGACGATGGAATTAAGGAACTCGCGGTCACGGTCGCGGTCCTGCTCGAGCCGGCGCCGTGCCGTGATGTCCTCGTGCAGTGAGATCCATCCGCCGTCCTCGACCGGATGGTTCATGATGCGGATGGCGCGGCCGTCCGGCTGCGGATAGATCGTCTCGAAGGCGACGCCACGGGCGATCTCCGTGAATCGCCGCTCGCAATACTCGTCGACGTCCTCGACGAACGTGCCGGTGCCCTTGCGCACGCGCAGCACGTCCTGGAGCGTGTCGCCCTGCGACACCGCGCCTGCCGCGATGCCGTACATATCCATGTAGCTGCGATTGCAGACGACCAGCCGCCCTTCGGCGTCGAACAGCAGCAGGCCGTGCGGCATGCTGGCGACGGCGGCGGCCAGGCGGTGCTTCTCGAGCGCCAGCCGCCGTTTCGACCATTCGTGATTGCGGCTGAGCTGGCGCGCCACCAGCAGCATGACGGCGATGATCGTGAGCACGATGAGGAGACCGGCGCCGAGCAGCACCTTTGTCTGCTCCCACCAGTTCGCCAGCACCTGATCGACCTCGCGCGCGGCGCTGACGTAAAGCGGGAAATGCTCGAGGCGATGGGCGGCGATCACCAGCTGGTGCGGGTTGATCCTGCCGAACACGCGAGCCGAGCCTTCGGTGTGGTCGCCGAGGGCGTGCAGCGCCGCCGTGAACACGTGGCCGATGGCGCTGGCCGAGCGCGGATAGCGGACGAGGAGCGTGCCGTCGTCGCGATAGAGCGACACCGTGCCGGTGCGGCCGAGCGCAATGGCGCCGAACAGCCGCTCGAAATAGTCGAGCTCGACGGCGCCGAGCACGATGCCGATGAACTGGCCGTTCTTGCCGGTCAGGCGGTGCGCAAGAAAGATGGTCCAGGCGCCGTTGGACCGGTTGCTGACCGGCATGCTGACGAAGCGCTCGCGCTGCGGGTCGGCCTTGAGGGCACGGAAATAGTCGCGGTCGGCGACCGTGAGGCCATGCGGCCATTTCTTGCGCGATACGTTGACGACGAGTCCGTCGGCGTTGACCAGCGCGATGGTGTCGACCTGCGCGAGGCCGCTGGTCTTGTCCTGAAGCATGGCGTGGACGTCTTCGCCGCCCATGTGCGCGGTGAGGTCGGAGCTGGTGGCGATGCCGCCGGCGGCGACGCGGTCGATGACGCTGTGCTGCACCAGCTCGATGGCCTGGAACGACCGGTCGAGTTGCTCGGACAGGATGAGGGAGGTGTTCTTGAGCTCGCGCTCGCTGTCGTCCAGCGCGCGTTCGCGGAAATTGGCGACGAGGAAGCCCGAGCCGGCGATGATGGCGGCGATCAGAAGCGCCGCGCCGATCAGGAGATAGGTGAGCGGATGGCGATGCGGATTGGCCGACGGCCGCCCCGGCGACGCGTCGCCGTGCAGCGCGGCCGACCCTTTCCGGGCCATCGCCGAGAAGCCGACCCCCATAATTCCTCCTCCCCGTCCAACACAATCCCTAGTGGGGAAACGTGGACGGGGAGTTGAAATTGCTGGTTATCAGCCGATGAAGCTGTACAACCACAGATTGTAGATTATGCGTTGGCGGCGAGCGCCGGACGCTCCTGCGGCACGACGCGGCCTTCGGCCTCGGCGCAACGCGCGCAGGCGTGCTCCAGGACGAACAGACGGATCGCCGAGGACAGGTTGGTGCGGCGGTCCTGCGCCTGGATCTCGGCGACGATCACCGAGACCGAGACGCCGCGGCTTTCGGCGATTTCCTTCAGGTAGTTCCAGAAGGCGTCTTCGAGACTGATGCTGGTCTTGTGACCGCCGAGTGAGACTGAACGTTTGACGATTGCCGAGTTCATGATGGCTCTTTTTCTGACCGGTCGTGCGCGCCCCCACCTGCGACGTATTTCTCTCGCCGCTTCGTCTAGTTCACGAGCCGATGTGGTTCAGGGAACCGATTCCGCGCCGGACGTGGTCACACGCCGCTCGGCGAAACCGGAAGGTAAGGGACTGACCTAACTCCGTGAGCCGAGGAAATACACTAGTAAAATTACGAGGATACCCGGGTTGCACCGGGTGCAGAGCTAACGGCGGCTGAACACGCGTCGGACGACGTCGGCGGTATTCCTGGCCCCCAGTTTGCCGATGATATTGGCGCGGTGGAAATCGGCCGTGCGCGGGCTGATGCCGAGATCGCGCGCCACTTCCTTGCTCGAGGCGCCGCGCAGCAGGAGTTCCAGGACCGATCGCTCGCGGTCGGTGAGGTGCTCGTGGCCGGGGAACGCCGAGGCCATCGCCGCGAGCGCCGCTTCGAGGTCGGTGGCGACCCGCCATGACGGCGTCTCGAAGGGCTGCCACTCGCCGCCACGGCGGGCCACCGTGAGGCTGTGGAGGCGTGTGGCCTCGAGCACGTCGGCGCCGCGGCTGACGGTGAGATCGCAGGTCGAGAGCGCCAGGGCCGGGCGGCCGGCGAGCAGGCGCGCGACCGTGTCCTCGGACGGCGCAGACCCGCCGTGACGCTCGCCGCCGATGCGCAAGCCGGCATGGCCGCGGTCGAGTGCGTCCGCGATCAGCGGGTCGAGCGCGCCGTCCAGCGCATGCCATGCGGCCGGCGCGATGAAGCGCATGCGGCCGGCGGCGATGTGGGCGTCCAGATCGGCGACCTGGCCATTCAGCAGCGCGGCCGCGTCTTGGGCCTGCAGCGGCGCAGGCAAAGCCCAGGCGCAGAGTTCGTTGTTGTCGAGGCCCTGCTCGAAGAAGCGCGCCGCGGCATCGATCAGATCGTCGCGCGTCTCGTAGAACACGCATAGATGCGAGCCCCACGGCACTTCGTCGATGAAAGGGATACCGCTGCTGCGCAACGTGTCCGGCATCGCTCGCCCCCTTCCCGCCGCCGGTGGCGGCCGGTGCGTCCTTGGCGCGGGCGGCGCGCGCGGGCTAGTGTCATCGTACCCAACATGATCCGTTCCCGCGACAATCTCGGTCTCGCCCTCGGCATAGCCGGCGTGCTTTTGTTCGGCGGCACGCTGCCGGCGACGCGGCTTGCGGTGACGAGCTTCGATCCGCTGCTGCTCACCGCGATCCGCGCGAGCATCGCCGGCTGCGCCGGCCTCATCCTGCTCGCCGTCCTGCGCCGCCCGTTGCCTGCGCGCAAACTATGGCCGGATGTGGTCATCGCCGGGCTGTGTACGATCGTCGGCTTTCCGGTGTTGATGGCGCTGGCGATGGCGCACGTGCCGGCGGCGCATGGCGGCGTCGTGCTCGGCATCGTGCCGCTCGCGACCGCCGCGGCGGCGGCGATCGTCACGCGCGAACGTCCGAGCCTCGGATTCTGGATGGCGAGCGCGGCAGGCGCGGCGATCGTCGTCGTGTTCGCGCTGCACGAAGGCGGCGGCGGCTTCGCGCTCGGCGACCTGTTCCTCGCCGGCACCGTTGTCGCCGGCGCGTTCGGCTACGCCATGTCGGGGCGGTTGAGCCTCGCCATGCCGGGCTGGGAGGCGATCTGCTGGCAGGTCGCGTTGTTCCTGCCGCTGTCATTGCTCGCCGCAGTCCTGCTGTGGCCGGCGCATCTCGGCGCCGTCGCGGCGGGCGGCTGGGCGGGACTCGCCTATGTCAGCTTCGTCAGCCAGTTCTTCGCCTTTTTCGTCTTCAACGCGGCGATGGCGCGTATCGGCGTCGCGCGCGTCGGGCAACTGATGCTGTTGCAGCCCTTCGTGATCATTGCGCTGGCCCGGCCTGTGAACGGCGAGTCGATCAGGATCGAAACCTTCACCTATGCCGGCGCGGTGCTCGCGGCGGTGGTGATCGGCCAGCGCATGCGCGTGAAGCGCCGCTGACGCGCGCCACGTTTCCTTCGCCTTTCCGACATTGTCGGCTGCGACGGTTGCCCACGGGAACCGGACGGCGGCCCGCGAGTTTCAGGTGCGCGCGATCGGCGGTTCTGATCCGCGCAATCCTCATAGCAACGGAGCCTTGTGACGATGACCTCGACGAAATCGCTTTTGCTTGCCGGGACAGCCTTGCTGATGCTCGCGGCAACCGCGCCCGCGGCGCATGCCGGCGCCGTCGGCGGGCGCATCGTGATCGCGCAGGCCGCGCCGCAGCACGAGGGCGACAAGGACAAGGAAAAGGAGAAGAAGGCGCCGGAAAAGGGCAAGCCCACGCCGCAGCCGCACCAGGCGCAGCCGAAGCCGCCGGAGCAGAAGCCCGCCGCGCAGCAACAACCGCCGCACGAAGCGCCGAAGACGGCGCAGCCGGCGCCGCAGCCGAAGGCCGAGCCGAAGCACGAGGAGAAGCGTCAGGAGACGCAGAAGCCCGAGCCGAAGCCGAGCACCGCCGTTAAGCCGGCGCCGCAGAAGGAGAAAGAGCACCAGCCCGCGGCGGCCGAGCACAAACCGGAGCAGAAGCCGGCCGCGGCCGAGAAGAAGCTTGAGCAGAAACCTGCGGCCACGGAGAAGAAGCCGGAACAGAAACCCGCCGCGCAGGAGCAGCCGAAGCATGAGGCGCCGGCGGCGCAGACGAAACCCGCAGCGCCCGGTCAGCCGCCGGCGGCAGTGCCGGCCCCTGCCCCGCAGAAACCGGCCGCGCAATCGGCGCCGGCGCAGGCTCCCGCGAGCAACGCGCAGACCAACGCGCCGGCCAAGCCCAACACCCAGACCGCAGCGCCCGCGCCGCCGCAGAAGCCGCAGAGCGCGCAACAATTCATCCTGCCCAAGAACGGCAAGCCGACCGTCACCATTCAGGACGTGCGCAAGGACCGGCACGAGACGCGCGAGGGCAACCGCACCGTCATCACCGAGGGCGATCGCACTATCGTCAAGCAGGACAACCGCACCATCATCCGCCACAATGAGACGCAGCGCTTCGCTGTCGGCGCCCGCGACGTGAACGTCGAGCACAAAGGCAACGAGACGACGACCGTGATCGTGCGGCCGGACGGCGACCGCATCGTCAACGTCACCGACGAGCGCGGCCACTTGATCCGCCGCGTGCGGCGCGAGCGCGGCGGCCGCGAAGTGGTGATCATTGACGAGCGCTCCGCCGGCCCGCGCCGGGACATGTTCGTCGAACTGCCGCCGCCGGTGATCCGCATCCCGCGCGACCGCTACATCGTCGAGCTCGACCGCGCGCGGCCGGAAACGGTCTACGAGGTGCTCGACGCGGCCCCGGTCGAAACCGTCGAGGAGACCTACACCGTCGATCAGGTGCGCTACTCGGCGCCGCTGCGCGAGCGCATGCCGCGCGTCGATCTCGACATCAATTTCGATACCGGTTCGTGGCAGCTCACGCCCGAACAGATCGACAAATTGAGCGTCGTCGCCGAGGGCTTGAACCGCGCCGTCCGCCGCAATCCGCGCGAGGTGTTCCTGATCGAGGGTCACACCGACGCGGTTGGCAACGATGAGGACAACCTGTCGCTGTCCGACCGCCGCGCCGAATCGGTCGCGGTCGCGCTCACCGAGCAGTTCCACGTGCCGCCGGAGAACCTCGTCACGCAGGGCTACGGCGAGCAGAGCCTCAAGGTCCAAACGGAAGGCGCCTCGCGCGCCAACCGCCGCGTCTCGGTCCGGCGCATCACGCCGCTGATCGACAAGCAGGCCGCGCGCTAGCGCCACAGTACGAAAAAGCGGCGCGCGAGCCGTCCAAAAAAGCAACGCGCGGGCGTCCTTGCGGGCGCCCGCGCGTTTATTTCTACTCGCTTATTTCTTGTAGGCGTCGATGACGGCCTTGCCGTCCGCGCCGGCCTTCTTCAGCCAATCGGCGGTCAGCGTGTCGCCGACCTTGGCCAGGCCCTCTTTCAGCTTGGCGCTCGGCGGCTGCACCTTCATGCCGTGGGACTTGAGCTGGTCGAGATACCAGCCGCTCTTGTCCTCCCACATCTTCCAGCCGCGGGTTTCGGCGGTCGCAGCCGCCTTGAGCACGGCGTCCTGCTCGGCCTTCGGCAGCTTGTCGAAGGCAGCATTGTTCACGAAAGTCACGTTCTTCGGGATCCAGGCCTGCGTGTCGTAGAAGTACGTCATCGTCTCCCACGCCTTGCTGTCGTAGCCGGTCGCGGCCGAGGTGATGAACGAGTTGACGACGCCGGTCGCCAGCGCCTGCGCCAGATCGGCGGCCTGCACGGTCACGACCTGCGCGCCGACGAGCTCGCCGATGCGCGCGGTGCCGACATTATAGGCGCGCCACTTCAGCCCCTTCATGTCGTCGACAGAGTTCAATTCCTTCTTGGCGTAGATGCCCTGCGGCGCCCACGGCACCGCGAACAGGAGCTTGAGCCCCTGCGCCGCGAGCTTCTTCTCGATCGCGGGCTTGGACGCCTGCCACAGCTTCATCGCCTGCGGATAGCTGGTGGCGAGGAACGGGATAACGTCGACGCCGAAGATCGGGTCCTCGTTCTCGTGCAGCGAGATCAGGACCTCGCCGATCTGCGCCTGCCCGGTCTGCACCGCGCGCTTGATGTCCGGCGCCTTGAACAGCGAGGCGCCCGGATGGACCGTGATCTGCAATTTTCCGCCGGTCGCCGCGGCGACGTCCTTGGCGAACAGCGCGAGGTTTTCGCTGTGCGGATTGTCGGACGGATAGGCCGCCGGCAGGTCCCATTTGGTCTGCGCCGCGGCGGGGGCCGCCGCGAGCGCCGCGGCCAGACCGGCCGCGATCAGGAGCGAATGTTTCAGACTCATCTGTCGCCTCATGCGTTTGGACACAACAAAAGTGGACGAAACAGCCTCAAGCAACCAGCCTAGCAGATGCGGCCGCCGCCTCAACTCGGCGGGAAGGCGAGATGCGGCAGCACCAGCACGATTTGCGGAAACTCGGTGATGATGAACACGGCGGCGAGCAGCAGCACGAAGAACGGCAGCGCCGCCTTGGCGACCGTGAGCGTGTCGCGGCCGCTCATGTTCTGCAAGACGAACAGGTTGAAGCCGACCGGCGGGGTCACTTGCGCCATCTCGACATGGATCACGAGATAGACGCCGAACCAGATGAGATCGAGCCCGGCCTGCTGCACCATCGGCAGCACCACCACCATCGTCAGCACGATCATCGAGATGCCGTCGATCAGGCAGCCGAGGATGATGTACATGATGCTCAAATAGAGCGCGAGCATGCCGGGGGTCAGGTGCTGGCCCTTCACCCATTCCGCGAGCGCCGCCGGAATGCCGGTGTAGGCCATCGCCACCGTGGTGTAGGACGCGCCGGCGAGGATGAACATGATCATGCAGGTGAGCCGCGTCGCGCTCATAACGCTCTCGAAGAAGGTCTTGCGGTTGAGCGTGCGGCTCCACCAGGCGAGCAGCAGCGCGCCGGACACGCCCCACGCCGCGCATTCGGTCGCGGTGGCTAGCCCGAACACCAGCGAGAAGAACACCGCCAGGATCAGCAGCAGGCAGGGAATGAGCTTGGTCGATTCCTGGAGCTTGCGCCGGAACGGCATCGGCGGGTCGCGCGGCGGAATCTTGTTCGGGTTGAGCAGCGACCAGCAGATGATGTAGCCGGAGTAGAGCGCCATCACCAAGAGGCCCGGCAGGAAGCCGCCGAGGAAAACCTGCAACACCGAGACGTTGGCGGTGACCGCGTAGACGACCATCGGGATCGACGGCGGGATCAGGAGCCCGAGCGTGCCAGAGCCGGCGAGCGAGCCGAGGCTGATGTTCGGGTCGTAGCCGCGCTTCTCGAGCTCGGGCAGCGCGATCTTGCCGATGGTGGCGCAGGTCGCCGCCGACGAGCCCGACACCGCGGCGAAGATGCCGCAGCCGATGACGTTCACATGCACCAGCCGCCCCGGCAGCCATTGCAGCCACGGCGACAGGCCGCGGAACATCTCTTCCGACAGCCGCGTGCGGAACAGGATCTCACCCATCCAGATGAACAAAGGCAGCGCGGCGAGCGTCCACGACGAACTGCCGCTCCACACCGTGGTCGCCAGCACCGAGCCGATCGGCACCGAGGTCGTCAGCCACATGGCGACAAAGCCCAGAAGCCCGAGCGAGACGGCGATCCAGATGCCGCTGCCCAGGAACAGGATCAGCGCGGCGAGCAGGATGAAAGACAGTTCGACAAGGCTGTGCATCAGCCGCCTCCGCCGGCGGCGATGCGCTCGACGAATTCATCCGGCGAGGACGGCGGCTCCTTCTCGTAGCTCGGCCTGTTGCCCTTGAGCACGTGGACCATCTCGTCGACGAGCGCGATCGAGAGGATCACCAGGCCTCCGCTGTAGCCGATCTGCGGGATCCACAGCGGCACGGCGAGCACGCCTTGCGCCATGTCGTTGAAGCGGAACGAGTCGTAGGTCATCGCCACCGCGTACCAGCTGAAATAGAGCATGAAGGTCGTGGCGACGCCGAGCGCGAGGATCTCAAGCAGCCAGCGCGGCTTGCCGGTGAACTGCTCGATCACCAGGCCGACGCGGATGATCTCGCCCTTCCTGAAGGTGTGGGCGAGGCCGAGGAACGACATCGCCGCCATGCACCACGAGCCGAAGTCGTCGCCGGCGGGCAGATTGAGCCCGATCTGACGGCCGATCGACATGTACATCATGATGAGGAAGATCAGTACCATGAAGCCGCCGGCGGCATAACCGGCGAAGAGATAGAGACGGTCGAGATAGACGCGCATCATTTCCGATACGCCTCGAGCATCGCCTTGCCGTCGGCGCCGGCGGCCGCCGCCCATTCGGCGGCGATCGTGCCGCCGATCTTCGCCAGCCCGTCCTTGAGTTCGGATGTTGGAGCCGTCACCTTGATGCCCGCGTCCTTCAGCGCCTTGGTCTTGATCGACATTTCATCGATCGACATTCGCCAGCCACGATCTTCCGCGGCTTTCGCTGCGTCAAGCACAGCCTTCCTCTCGGCCGGCGTGAGCCGGTCGAAGACCGCCTTGTTGACGAATACCATGTTGCGCGGCAGCCATGCCTGCGTATCGATGTAGTCGGTGAGATACTGCTCGGCCTTCGATTGCACGCCGCTCGACGCCGACGTGATCATGACGTCGACGCGGCCGGAGGCGAAGGCCGCCGGCAGGTCCGGCACCTCGATCTGTGTCGGCGTCGCGCCCGCAAGCTCGGCGACGCGCTTGGTCATCGCGTTGTAGGAGCGGAATTTCAGGCCCTTGAGGTCGGCGACGGAAGCGATGTTGCGCTTGGCGTAGATGCCTTGCGGCGGCCACGGCACCGAGAACAGCAGCATCAAGCCCTCCTTGGCGAGCTGCTTCTCGAGGTACGGCTTCTGCGCCGCGTAGAGCTTGCGCGCACCGTCGTAGCCGGTGGCGAGGAACGGAATGGAATCGAGACCGTAGACCGGCGCCTCGTCGGCGAGGAGCGAGATCAGCACTTCGCCGGCCGCGACCTTGCCGTCGCGCACCGCCGGCTTGATGTCGGCGTGCTTGATGAGCTTGCCGCCTGGATGGACGTCGATCTTGACCGACCCGCCCGTCGCCGCTTCAACGTCCTTGGTGAACTGGACGACATTGCGGGTGTGGAACGCGCTGTCGGCATAGTTGGTCGGCAGATCCCAGGCCATTTCCGCCCGGGCTTCTCCGGCAAAGACGGCCGCAAGCAGCGCCGTGGCGAGGAAAGCCCGCTTCGAACCACGCATCGTCACCCCCCATTTCAGCAAGGACGCACGTCTTGATACGGCAGACGGGCCCCGCGTTCAGGGCCCTCCGCAGCACGCGTCATTCTTCACACCGTCGCGGCAGGTCTTATGCCACGTCCGCCGTCAGCACGCGACCTTTGGTCTCGGGCAGCAGCAACGCCGCGACGATGAGCAGGCCGTATGCGATCAGCGCAAACACGCCGATCGACTGGCCAAGCGGCAGCTTGGCGCTGAGCATACCGACGAACATCGGATTGAGCGCGGCGATGCCGCGGCCGAAATTGTAGGCGAAGCCCTGTCCCGAGCCGCGCATCCGCGTCGGGAACAGCTCGGTCAGGAACGGCCCCATGCCGGAAAAGATGCCGGATGCGAAGAAGCCGAGCGGGAAGCCAAGATAGAGCATCACGGTGTCGTTTACCGGAAGTTGCGTATAGACGACGACGGTGACGATCGAACACAGCGCGTAGAGGATGAAGTTCGCGCGCCGGCCGATGCGGTCATTGAGCCAGGCGCTCACCAGATAGCCGACGAACGACCCGATGATGATCACCGCCAGATAGCCGCCGGTGCCGAGCACGGTGAGCTTGCGTTCGGTGCGCAGGAAGGTCGGCAGCCAGGTGGTGATTGCGTAATAGCCGCCCTGCGCGCCGATCGAAAGCATGCAGGTCAGGATCGTGGTGCGGACGATCGAAGGGGAGAAGATTTCGAGGAAATTCGCCGTCTTGCCGGCCGCGTCCAGCTTCTTCTGCGTCTCGTTGAACACCTTCGGCTCGTCGACCATGCGGCGGATGAAGAAGACGAGCAGCGCCGGGGTGATACCGACCCAGAACAACGCACGCCACGCTGTCTCCTGCGGGAAGATCATGAAGAACACGGTCGCGGCAATGGCCGCGATGCCCCAGCCGATCGCCCAGCCGCTCTGCATGGCGCCGACCGCCTTGCCGCGATGCTCGGCGCGGATGAATTCACCGACCAGCACGGCCGCCGCCGCCCATTCGCCGCCGAAGCCGAAGCCCATCAGCGCGCGGCAGATAAGAAGCTGCGAGTAGTTCTGCGCGAAGCCGGTGAGGAAGGTAAAGATCGCGAACCAGGCAATGGTGATCTGCAAGGTGCGCACGCGGCCGAAGCGGTCGGAGATCGCGCCGGCGAACCAGCCGCCGAACGCGGACGCGAGCAAGGTCGAGGTGCCGATGAGGCCGGCATCGGCGTTGCTCAAGTGGAACGCGGCGATGATCGCGGGGATCGTGAACGAATAGATTTGTACATCCATCGCGTCGAGGATCCAGCCGCCGGTACAGGCCCAGAACGCGCTCTTCTCGCGCGGCGCCATCTCGGCGTACCAGTTGGTGGGATGATGGTCGTCGCCTGCGGTTGTTTGCATCGCCATGGTCTCGCTCCCTGTCGGCGCCTTTGCCGCGCCTCTCCTCAGAATAATGACAGCTGGTTGTTCTTCAGATCAGTCACCAGCATTGATCCCGGCGCATGGGTGATGGCGAAGGGCGGCCTGGCTGCCGCGATCGCCGCTTGCGGCGTCACCCCGCAGGCCCAAAACACCGGCAGCTCGCCGGCCTTGACCGGCACGGCGTCGCCGTAGTCGGGCTTTGCAATGTCCTTGATGCCGATCTGCTCCGGGAAGCCGATGTGCACCGGCGCGCCGTGCACCGCCGGCAGCCGCGTCGTGATCTGCACCGCGCGGATCGCGTCGGCGGGCTTCAAGGGCCGCATCGACACCACCATCGGCCCGTGAAAGCGGCCGGCTGGTTGCGTCGCGATGGACGTGCGGTACATCGGCACGTTACTGCCGAGCGCGATATGGCGCACCGGCACGTCGTTCGACAGCAACGCCTCCTCGAACGAGAACGAGCAGCCGATGACGAAGGAGACGAGGTCGTCGCGCCACACCGACAAGAGATCGGCCGGCTCGCCGGCGAGTTCACCGTTCTTCCACACGCGATAGCGCGGAATGTCGGTGCGGATGTCGAGGTCGGCGCCGAGCGCCGGCAGATGCGGATCGCCGGCTTGCGTGACGCCGAGCAGCGGGCACGGCTTCGGATTGGCCTGGCAGAAGCGCAGGAATTCCTCGGCCCAATCGCGCGGCAGGATGGCGAGGTTGCCCTGCACGTAGCCGTAAGCGAGGCCGGAGGTCGGGCCGTCGAAGCGGCCGGCGCGGCAGGCGAGCCGCACGGCGGCCGCGCTGTCGAGCGCGTCGCCCGGCAGGCCGCAACGATCGGTCTGGAGCATCGCGCGTCCCCTCTTCGCGTTTGAACGGCCCCTGAAGGTTAGCCGACCACCGTGGCCTCATCCCGTCCAATCGTGTTTTTGGATGGCCTCTGATAAGGTCGCCTTATCAGCCTCGGGGACGGCACCGGCATGATCGACTTCAAATCGCTCGAGACCTTCATGTGGGTCGCGACGCTGCGCTCGTTCCGCGGCGCCGCAGAGAAGCTCAATACGACCCAGCCGGCGGTGTCGATGCGCATCGCGCAGCTCGAGGATTTCCTCGGCATCCGCTTGATCGAGCGCGACCGCCGCCGCGTCTCGCCGACGCAGAAGGGCCTCGAGCTGCTCTCCTACGCCGAGCGGCTGATCAAGCTGCGCGCCGAGATGATCGACGCCGTCGGTGACTCGTCCACCATGCGCGGGCTGGTGCGGCTGGGCGTCTCGGAGTCGATCGTGCACACCTGGCTGCCGGCGCTGATCGAGCGCGTCAACGCCGCCTACCCCAATCTCGAGCTCGAGATCGAGGTCGACATCTCGCCGAACCTGCGCGACCGCCTGCTGGCCAAGGAGCTCAATCTCGGCTTCCTGATCGGCCCGATCACGCACCCCACCTTGCAGTCGCGGCCCTTGTGCTCGTTCCCGGTCGGCTTTGTCTGCTCGGACAAGATCAGGCTCGGCAAGGGCCGGGTCGAGCCCGAGGACATCGTGAAGTGGCCGATCATCACCTTCTCGCGCAACACGCAGCCCTACAGCAACGTGCGCGAGATGTTCGAGCGGCGCGGCCTTCGCCCGACCATCCATGCCTCGGCCTCGCTCGCCACCATCGTGCGCATGGCGCTCGACGGCATCGGTATCGCGGTGATCCCGTCGTCGATCCTCGACAACATGGCGTTTGCCGGCCGCCTGCGCGTCTTGAAAACGCGGCCCGAACTGCCGAAACTGAATTTCGTGGTGAGCTGGCCGGCGACGCCGGATAGTTTCGCCGCGCAGAAGGTGGCCGAGATCGCCGGCAAGGTCGCGCGAGAGAAGGCCTGACGTCGTCCGTGATAAATCCGGCTTATCAAACTCTATCCGAAAACACGATTGGACGCGATGAGCGCGGGCGTGCTTGGTCGCGCAGTTAGGCTTCGAGGGAGCGGTTCATGGCCAAGGCGGCAGCGGCGCGCTGGGATTTCTGGGTCGATCGCGGCGGCACCTTCACCGACATCGTCGCGCGCCGACCCGACGGCACGCTGCATGCGCACAAGCTGCTGTCCGAAAATCCGGAAGCCTATGCCGATGCCGCCGTGCAGGGTATCCGCGACCTGCTCGGCCTGAAATCAGGCGACGCGATCCCGCCCGGCAAGGTCGGCGCGGTGAAGATGGGCACCACGGTCGCGACCAACGCGCTGCTCGAGCGCAAGGGCGATCGCACGTTGCTGCTCATCACCAAGGGATTCCGCGACGCCTTGAAGATCGGCTACCAGGCGCGGCCGAAGATCTTCGCGCGCCACATCGTCAAGCCCGACATGCTCTATGAGCGCGTGGCCGAAGTCGACGAGCGCGTCCGCGCCGACGGCACGGTCGAGCGCGCGCCCGATCTTGCCGCCGTGCGCCGCGACCTCGAGGCCGCCAAGGCGGACGGCATCGACGCCGTCGCCATCGTGTTCATGCACGCCTACCGCTATCCGGCGCATGAGAAGGCCGTCGCCGCGCTCGCGCGTGACATTGGCTTCGGTCAGGTCTCGGTCAGCCACGAGGTCTCGCCGCTGATCAAGCTGGTCGGCCGCGGCGACACCACCGTGGTTGACGCCTATCTCTCACCGATCCTGCGGCGCTACGTGGCGCAGGTCGACCGCCAGCTCGACGCCAAGCGCTCGCAGGCGCGGCTGATGTTCATGATGTCCTCGGGCGGCCTCACCGCGGCCGAGCTGTTCCAGGGCAAGGACGCGATCCTGTCCGGCCCCGCCGGCGGCGTCGTCGGCATGGCGGAGACCGGGCAGCAGGCCGGCTTCGACCGATTGATCGGCTTCGACATGGGCGGCACCTCGACCGACGTCTCGCACTTCGATGGCGAATATGAGCGCGCCTTCGAGACGGAAGTCGCCGGCGTGCGCATGCGTGCGCCGATGATGCTCATTCACACGGTCGCCGCCGGCGGCGGCTCGATCCTGCACTACGACGGCGCCCGCTTCCGCGTCGGCCCGGATTCCGCCGGCGCCAATCCGGGGCCGAAATGTTACCGCCGCGGCGGACCGCTCGCGGTCACCGACGCCAATGTCATGCTCGGCAAACTGATGCCCGACTTCTTCCCGAAGATCTTCGGGCCGCATCAGGACCAGCCGCTCGACGCGGCGGCCGTGAAGTCCGCGTTCGCCGCGATGGCCAAAGAGGTCGGCGGCAAGTCGTCCGAGGAGATCGCCGACGGCTTCGTCAAGATCGCCGTCGAGAACATGGCCAACGCCATCAAGAAGATTTCGGTGCAGCGCGGCTATGACGTCACGCGTTACGCGCTCAACTGCTTCGGTGGCGCCGGCGGCCAGCACGCCTGCCTCGTCGCCGACGCGCTCGGCATGACGCGCGTCTTGATCCATCCGTTCTCGTCGCTGCTGTCGGCCTACGGCATGGGCCTCGCCGACATCCGCGCCACGCGCGAGCAGGCGATCGAGCAGCCGTTCGGCGCGAAGGCCTTGAAGGCGATCGAGCGCACCGGTGCGCGGCTCGGCAAGAACGCAATCGCCGAGGTCGCCGGCCAGGGCGTGCCGAGGGCGAAAGTGAAGTTGATTGTGCGCGCGCACATCCGCTACGCCGGCACCGACACGGCGCTGGTGATCGACGCCGGTTCGCTAGCCGCCATGCAGCGCGCCTTCGAGAAGGCGCACCGAGCGCGCTTCGGCTTCATCGATCGCAGCAAGGAGATGGTCGTCGAGGCCGTATCGGTCGAGGCGATCGGCGGCGGCGCGAAATTCGCCGAGAAGAAGCAGCGCAAATCGGCGGCGAAGCTCCCCTCGCCCGCGCGCACGACGCGCTTCTTCTCGCAGGGCGAATGGCACAAGGCCAACGTCTACACCCGCGACCAGCTCAAGCCCGGCGCGCGCGTGAAGGGGGCTGCGATCATCATCGAGCCGCACCAGACCATCGTCGTCGAGCCCGGCTGGCAGGCCGAGCTCACTGCCAAGAACCACCTTGTGCTGACGCGCGCGAAGAAGCTCAAGCGCAGCTTCGCCATCGGCACGCATGCCGACCCGGTGATGCTCGAAGTGTTCAACAACCTGTTCATGTCGATCGCGGAGCAGATGGGCGTGTCGCTGCAGAACACCGCCTATTCGGTCAACATCAAAGAGCGGCTCGACTTCTCCTGCGCCGTCTTTGCGAACGACGGCACGCTCGTTGCCAACGCGCCGCACATGCTGGTGCATTTGGGCTCGATGGACCGCTCGGTCGAGACTGTCATTCGCGACAACAAGGGCCGGATCAAACCGGGCGACGTCTACGTCATCAACGCGCCGTACAACGGCGGCACGCATTTGCCGGACATCACCGTGTGCACGCCAGTGTTCGATGACAGGAAGAAGAACATTTTATTCTGGGTCGCCTCGCGCGGCCACCACGCCGACGTCGGCGGCATCTCGCCCGGCTCGATGTCGCCGAACGCGACCGACATCGAGCAGGAAGGCGTGCTGTTCGACAACTTCAAGCTGATCGACCGCGGCAAATTCCGCGAGGCGGCGCTGATGGACGCGCTGCTCGGCGCGAAATATCCGGCGCGCAATCCCGTGCAGAACATCAACGACATCAAGGCACAGATCGCCGCCAACGAGAAGGGGGTCGCCGAGCTGCGCAAGATGGTGACGCAGTTCACGCTGCCGGTGGTGAAGGCCTACATGCAGCATGTGCAGGACAACGCCGCCGAGAGCGTGCGCCGCGTCATCGATCGGCTGCACGACAGCGAATACGCCTACGAGATGGACCAGGGCACCGTGATCAAGGTGAAGATCACCGTCGACAAGAAGAAGCGCGAGGCGACGGTCGACTTCACCGGCACCTCGGCGCAGCAGCCGACGAACTTCAACGCGCCCGAGCCGGTCACCCGCGCCGCCGTGCTCTACGTCTTCCGCGTCATGGTCGACGACGACATTCCGATGAACGCCGGATGCCTGCGCCCGATCAACATCGTCATCCCGAAGAAGACCATGCTGACACCGGAATATCCCGCCGCCGTCGTCGCCGGCAACGTCGAGACCTCGCAGGCGGTGACCAACACGCTGTTCCTCGCGCTCGGCTCGCTCGCGGCGGCGCAGGGCACCATGAACAATCTCAATTTTGGCAACAAGAAATACCAGTACTACGAGACGATCTGCTCGGGCTCACCGGCCGGTCCCGGCTTCGATGGCACCGATGCGGTCCATACGCACATGACCAATACCCGCCTCACCGATCCGGAGGTGCTGGAATTCCGCTATCCGGTCGTGCTCGAGGACTTCCACATCCGCAAGGGCTCCGGCGGCACGGGCAAATGGCACGCCGGCGACGGCATCCGCCGCACCATCCGCTTCCTCGAGGAGATGGAGTGCACGATCCTGTCCGGCCATCGCCGCGTGCCGCCGCCCGGTCTCGACGGCGGCGGCGCCGGTCAGATCGGCGAGAACTGGGCGCGCCGTAAGGACGGCGGCATGGAGCGGCTGAAGGGCTGCGACGCCACGACCATCGGCGAAGGCGAAGCGGTCATCATCCAGTCACCGACCGCGGGCGGATGCGGGAAGGCGTGAGCGGCGGCGTCCATCGCCGGCAGAGTTCCCTGACCGGAACCGCTCCGCGCTGAATGCATCATTGCCGCAGTGCTTCAGCTTTCGTCCGCGCCGCGAACGGAACAGTCGGATCGCGCTGAACTTCCGCGGCATTTACTCGACAGTAGATGAGCGGCTTAAGAGATCATAAAGCGGCTGTCGCTCATCGTGATCAGCATCACGTCCGTCGCCGCCGCTCACAGGTTCAAGTGAAATGTCTGACGCGCCCGCTGGGGCCACCGTCCCTTCCGACTTGCTTCTCGGAGTCAATCTGGCCGGCGCCGAGTTTTCGCCAAGCAAAGATCCGGGAACTTTCGGCTTCGATTACATCTACCCGTCGCACAGCGAGATCGACTACTACGCGAACGCCGGCATGTCGGTGATCCGGCTGCCGTTCCTGTGGGAGCGCCTCCAGCAGTCCGCGTTCGGCCCGCTCGACGCGCACCAGCTCGCGCATATTGATGATGTCGTGAGCTACGCGAACGCGAAGGGCCTCGAGGTCATTCTCGACGCGCACAATTACGGGCTCTACGAGGGCTCCGCGATCGGCAGCGCGGCGGTTCCCGATTCGGCGTTTGCCGACTTATGGGCAAAGCTTGCCGGCCATTTCGCCGGCAACTCGAACGTGATGTTCGACCTCATGAACGAGCCGCACGTGCAAACCGCGGCGCAGTGGCTCGACTCCGTCAACGGCGCCATTGCCGCGATTCGTGACGCCGGCGCGACGTCTCAGGAAATCCTCGTCTCGGGAACTCACTTTGACGGCGCATGGCGGTGGACCACCACCGACAACGCCGCCGTGATCGGCGCCGGCGTCCAGGATACGGCGCACAACTTCGCGTTCGACGTGCACCAGTACCTCGATCCCGACGGCAGCGGCACCCACGCCGGCGTCGTGTCGGATTCGATCGGCGTCGACCGGCTGACGGCGATCACGCACTGGGCCGAAGCAACGGGCAACCACCTGTTCCTCGGCGAGTTCGGCGTGGGCGCCGATCACACCAGCCTCACGGCGCTCGACAACATGCTCGGGTACATGCAGACCCACAGCGACGTCTGGCAGGGCGGCACCTATTGGGCCGGCGGTCCGTGGTGGGGCAACTACATGTTCTCCATCGAGCCCGTCCACGGCGCCGACAGGCCGCAGATGGACGTGCTGCAGAGCCACCTGCTTCCTCCGTCGCAATGGCCCGGCGCCGAGACCGGCCCGAGCATCACGATCAACGCGCGGCTTGCGCACGACACCGGCGCCTCGAATTCGGACTTCATCACGAAGGATGGACACGTCACGCTCCTCGGCGGGCTGGCGGCCGACGGCACGGTGTCGCACATCGAAATTTTTGACGGCGCCAGCGATCTCGGGGCCGCGACGCTTGTTCCTCACGCCTGGACATTCTCGGCCATGCTCGCGGAAGGCAGCCATGACCTGATGGCCGTCGCCACGGACACCGCCGGCAACAGCACCGTGTTCGCAAGCCCGGCAACGATCGACGTCGACCAGACAAAGGCGCTCCCGGTGATGCTGGATGCCGTCTACGACGCGACGAGCGGCATGACGACGTTCAGCGGCACGTCGGTGGCGGGCGATACCGTCGCGGTCTACGACAAGGGCCCCCAGTTCATCGGCACGGCGACAGCCGCATCCGATGGCACGTGGAGCCTCCAGGCCAATGTCGGCAGCGGCGGCCTTCACAGCTACATCGAGAAATCCACCGACATCGCCGGCAATGGCGGCGACTCCGCCGGGCACACGGTTTACTCGGCCGATGCCCAGCAATACCTCACCGGCGGCAACGGCAATGACGTCCTGATCGCGGGCAACGGTGACACGCTCAAGGGCGGAGCGGGCGCGGACGCTTTCGTATTCAACACCGACTTCGGGCACGCGAATGTCAGGGACTTTGACGTGAACAACGACGCCCTGTCATTCGACCACACCGCGCTGGCGTCGACTTCGCAGCTTCTGGATCACGTCCACGATACGGCCGCGGGCGCGGTCATCGGCATCGATGCCACTCACTCCGTCGAGCTTGCGAACGTGCATCTCGCCGACCTGCAAGCGCACACGAGCGACTTCCACTTTTTCTGACCGGCTTTTTTTGGCTGCACCGGCCCGGCTGCCGCCGGCGCCGGGCGGAAACGCCCGCGCCCGGCCCGCCGGCTATTTGCTGATGGCGATTTGCAGCGATGCCGAGCCGCGCCGGCCTAACCTCCCGGACCTGGGGCGGCGTCCGCTTCACCCTCGGACGCCGTCGGCGGCGGGTTCGCGACGCCTTGAACAACGGGCGAACTATTTTTCTGGCCTGTCTTGTTCGTGCCATCCTTTTTAGGCGCGGTGTTATTGACGACAGTCGCAGCATTCCCTGCATCGGTATTGCTTCGATAGATGATGGTGCCGGTGACGGGATCAACGGTCATATTGGTCGGCGTCGCGTAAACAGCCTTCGAAATTAGCCTGCGTATTCCTGCCCGCGAGCACTGCGACTCGATGATGCTTACCGCATTCAACGCGTCAGAAAACGTAAACAGCCGCGCGTAGGTTTGGCGACCATCGACGTCGGTAGGCACCACACCATCAACTTTTCGATAGTAGTAATCCGCAAGCTGATCCTGTGCCGACTCCACTAGAAGGCGCGCCTCCTCGTAGTCAACGCTCAGAAAGCGGTATTCCCGATATTTGTCCAATGCGCCATTTACGCCGACATTGGCGATCGAGAAGGCGTTTCGCAACGTACCATTGGCGTTGGTGGCCCCAAGAACAAGGCCCGCGACATTGTCGAAGACGCCGTACTGATCCTGCAAGAATTGAACATACCGATTTCGTTCTTCCAATCCCGAAAGGTAATTTCGACAGATGACCTGCGAAGCTCGCAGTCCGGTGGTGATGTAGTATTTAACCAACGTGTTGTAGCCGACGTATTTGTTCATCCACGCGTGATATGCTTTTATCTTATCATCGCGATCAGTGTCGGCTGTTGGGTTCCACGCCTTCAATGTCTTTCTCTTGAAAGACGGCGTCGCTGGAATGGTCTCTGGAGGCATGAATGGCAGGGTGCTGAAGCCCGCCCTCTCGGACCGAGTGCGCACCTCGTTGTACTCTAAATTATTGTAGCCGTAATAGCGGCCTAGTAGAACCGTCGCCTGCATGAACAATTGCACCGCCATTTCAGTTTCTTGATCGCCGACCAGTTGAGGCGGGTTGAGGGGCTGCCTCACGCTGGTTTTGCCGCAGCCGGTCAGGGCCAACGCCGCGATTACTGATGCCAATACACGACGTCCGAAATTCATTGCCCGCCCCCACCCATTTTTCCGAGGGCATGCAACCATGTCGGGCGAGGAGTCTAAATTCTTATTTCGATCTTGTGCAAATCCCTGTGACAAAGCGGTGGAAACAAATGGCCATGCTTGACCTAAAGTGTTCTGAATTCTGCATAACTCTTGAACGGCAAGACTTGCAGCAAAACTCTGTTAGTTGTGGGCAAACAGCGATCTCGTTATGAGTGAAGACCACCAGCACGCACGCTCGTCATGGATGTGTTCGATGGCCGCGCTCCGTTCTGCCGCCCCAACAGCCTGATGACGAGCGACAGGGCGCCGAAGCAGGGCCGGCCAGATCCGGTGCGCCGCCACCAGCCCTGAGGCGACGAAACTCAAGGCGACGCTCAGTCCGAACAGCCCTCCTGGCGCCTTGGACGATCAATGCCCGCCCGCCCCCGCCGCGACCGGCGTGGGGCGCTTCATCGTCACGCCCGCAACCGCGAGCACGACGAACAGCACGGTGAGGATCAGAAACACGTCGGCAAAGCTCATCACGCTCGCCTGCCGCCGCGCGAGGCCCATCATCTCCTTCAGCGCCATCAGTTGCGCGTCGGAGCCCTGGAAGCGGTGCGTGAGGTTGTCGAGCGTCTCCATCGCCGGCACCCGCGCCCAGTTGACCTGCTCGTGCAGCCGCGCGAGGTGCAGGTCCATGCGGTCGTCGAGCACGGTGTTGATCGCGGCGAGGCCAATGGCGCCGCCGAGATTGCGCATCAGGTTGAACAGGCCGGAAGCGTTCTTGACGCGGTCGGGCGGCAGCGTGCCGAGCGCGGTGTTGGTCACCGGCACGATGGCGAACATCAGCCCGATGCCGCGGAAGATCTGCGGCCACAACAGCTCCCAGAAATCCCAGTCCTTGGTGACGTAGGTCATCTCCCAGGTGCCGAGCGCGAACAGCACGAATCCTGCGATCAGCACGTAGCGCGGATCGAGTTTCTGCGACAGCTGCCCGGCCACCGGCGCGGTCAAGAACATGGCCACGCCCGAGACGAACATCGTGTCGCCGATCATCAGCGCGTCGTAGCCGCGCACCTGCGCGAGATAGATCGGATAGAGATAGGTGAGCCCGTAAAGGCCGATGCCGAGCACGAAGGAGAACAGGCTGCCGAGCGCGAAGTTGCGGTTCATGAAGGCGCGCAAATCCACGATCGGCGATTTCGCCGTCAGCACGCGCGCGAAGAACACGACCGCCGACAGCGCGGAGATCGCCGCGAACAATGTGATGGTGCCGTCGTCGAGCCAGTCGTAGCGCGGCCCCTCCTCCAGCACGTATTCGAGCGCGCCGAGGAAGCCTGCCATGCTGAGAAGACCCCACCAGTCGAAATTCTCGAGCAGCGAATAATCTGGCTTGTCGAAGTCGATCAGCGTCCAGGCGAGGAACGTCACGATCATGCCCGGAACGATGTTGATGAAGAACAGCCAGTGCCACGACAGCGCGTCGGTGACATAGCCGCCGATGGTCGGGCCGACGGTCGGCGCCAGCGTGGCGATGAGGCCGATGATCGGCGCCACCATCTTCTGCCGCGGGCCGGGGAACAGCAGATAGGCGGTCGCGAACACCGTCGGCACCATGCCGCCGCCGATGAAGCCCTGCAGCGCGCGCCACACGATCATCGTGCCGATCGACGAGGAGAAGCCGCACATCAGGCTCGCGGCGGTGAAGCCGGCGGCGGAAATCGCGAACAAAGTGCGCGTGCCGAGCGCGCGGGAGAGAAATCCGGAGAGCGGGATCGCCACCACTTCGGCGACGAGGTAGGCGGTCTGCACCCACGGGATCTCGTCGCCGGAGGCCGACAGGCCGGCCTGGATCTCGGTGAGCGAGGCCGAGACGATCTGGATGTCGAGGATCGCCATGAACATGCCGAAGCACATCACGACGAAGCCGATGACGTGCCGGACGGGAAGATGGCCCGCGCCTCCGGCGCCGCCCGACGGGGACCGGACGGGAGCCGAAGGCGCGGTCTTGGCGGTGACTGTACTCATGACAATCAGCCTCCGCCTGTTCTCTAGCGGACCGCTTCGCGGCCGGCGGCCTGCGCTGCGAAGGACAACGCGGTGCCGTTGGCGGCTGTTTCGGCCGGCTTGGTGTTGACGCTGACGACGACCGACATGCCGGGGCGCAGCAGGCGCTCCGACGTGACGTGCGCCGGCAGGCGGATGCGCACGGGCAGCCGCTGCACGATCTTGGTGAAGTTGCCGGTGGCGTTGTCGGGCGGCAGGAGCGAGAACACCGAGCCCGAGGCCGGCGACACGCTGGACACCGTGCCCTTGAGGTCATGCTCCGGCAGCGCGTCGACGCTGACCGCGACCGGCTGGCCGGGCTTGAGCCGCGACAGCTGTGTCTCCTTGAAGTTGGCGTCGATATAGACGTCGTCGAGCGGCACGATGGCGGCGAGCCGCGTGCCGGTCTGCACGTAGTCGCCGACGCGCATCGCGCGGTTGCCGATGACGCCATCGATCGGCGCGCGGACTGTCGTGAACGACAGGTCGCGCTTCGCCTTCGCTTCCGCCGTCTGCAATTCCTTGAGCGTACGCTCCGCTTCCTGCTGTTGCGCGCGCAATACGGCGACATTGGCAACGGCGGCGTCGATTGCCGCTTGGGCGGCCTGCACGGCGGCTGCCGCCTGGTCGCGGTTGGCCGTTGCCTGCTCGAGCGTCTGGCGGCTGGCGAAATCGCGCTGCGCGAGAGCCACTTGCCGCGCGAGTTCGGATTCGGTGCGGGTCGCCGCGGCCTGCGCCGAGACGAGCTGCGCGCGCGCCTGCTCGACCTGCGCCTGCGCCGCCGGGATCTGCTCGCCGATGCGCGCGACCGTCGCGCGCTGCGTCTCGACCTTGCCGTCCGCCGCCTCGAGCGCGAGCCGATAGTCGCCGTCGTCGATATGGGCGATGACGTCGCCCGCATGCACGAAGCTGTTGTCCGGCACGTCGATCGACGACACATAGCCGGCGACCTTGGCGGCGAGCGTGGTGGCATCGGCGTGCACATAGGCGTCGTCGGTCGACACCATGTAGCGGCCGACGGTCATGTAATGGACGCCGAACCAGCCGCCGGCCGCGAGCACGATCACAGCAACGGCGCCGAGCAGCATCTGCTTGCGGCCGAACCTGCGCCTGGCGGGACCGCCCGCCGCCTCGTGGGGGGCTTTGACGTCGGCGGCGGGCGTCCGGCGGGCCGTCGCCGGTTCGGCGAGCGGCTCGGCAGAGGGAAGGTCTTCGGCCGCGGCGGGCGCCGCATCCGCCACGGTGGCCAGATGCAGGGCCCGGGCGCGTTGCGCCGCTCCGGGCCCGCGGACGCCGACCAGGCGGCCGGTCGCGGGAGAGAGTTCAGTGTCAGGCTTGCGTTCCGGCTGCATCGTCCACTCCAAACTGGGCAGCGGTCTATTGACCGAACGGTTCAGTCAACATAGATTGCCATTCGGCGGTGTCAACGACTTTTTGACCGAACGGTTCGGTCAATAGTCGAAAGTCTAAGGGACACCGCCCCAGGGCCGGCACGGCCTACCGCCGGCGGCGCGGCGGGCGGGGATGGCCCGCCGCCGCAGGGTGGTGACGAAAGCCGGGGGGCGGATGTGACGCCGATCGGTGACCCGATGGCGCGTTATAGCTAGAACGGCCCGGGGACTCGCGCTGGAGAGGAGCGCTACGACCATGGAACTCGCGGAGCTGCTACCCGATCCCGCCGCGCAGGCGGACGACGACAACGCCAAGCGCCGCCAGATCGTGGAGGGCGCACGCGAGGTCTTCCTCTCCCGCGGCTTCGATGCCGCCAGCATGGCCGACATCGCCAAGGCCAGCGGCGTCTCGAAGGGCACGCTCTACGTCTACTTCAAGGACAAGGACGAGCTGTTCGCGGCCATCGTGCGCGGCGAATGCGCGATGCAGGCCGAGGGCGTGTTCGACTTCGACCATTCCGACCGCGACGTCGCGGCCGTGCTCACCAGGCACGGCAAGGCCTTCGTCCACTCCTTCTCCGACCCGCAGCGCATGTCGTCCTTGCGCGCCGTCATCGCGGTGTCGGCGCGCATGCCCGACCTCGGCCGCAAGATCTACGAGGCCGGCCCGGCCTACGGCACGGCAAAAGTCGCCGCCTATCTGAAGGCGCAGGTCGACGCCGGCGTGCTCGCGATCGACGACTGCGAGGTCGCCGCGGCGCAGTTCATCGAGAGCTGCCACGCCACGATGTTCAAGCCGATTTTGTTCAATTTCGGCCCGCCGCCGACGGACGCGCGCGTCGACCACGTCGTCGGCATGGCCGTGCGCATGTTCATGGCGGCGTATCGCGTCAAGTAGGTATTAAGCATCCGGGCGGGGTGCGGCTTGCATAAGCGCGCCGCGGGTCCAGACTGAAGCGTTATCCCGCACGGGAACGAGAGGATCGGATGATGCAGCGTCTTCTGATCGTAACCGCCCTCATCGCCTTGAGCGCCCCCGCGCTCGCCGACAGCTATCCGGTCTCGGGCCGCTTCGGCGTCGTGACGAGCTTCACCGACAAGCCGCCGGACTGCGCGGGAAAACGCGTCATCGCCTTCAACGGCGACCAGCGCACCGATTCCAAAGGCGGCGTGCCGGCCTATCGCAACCGCAAGGTCGAGGCCGCGGGCGCGTCAGCCTGGCGCGTCGTCGACATCTTCACCACCGGCCAGATCTCCAACGCGCAGGCGATCTACACGCTGCGGCAGGTGAAGGACGACCGGCTGGAGATGGCGATGCAGCCGGGCGGGACGATCAAATTGCAGAAATGCAAGTAGAAGGCCGCGCCGCAAGCACGGCGAGCTCCCTCTCCCCTGTGGGGAGAGGGCTGGGGTGAGGGGGTTCCTGACTCGAAAATTTGTAACCCCTCACCCGCCCGCGCCTTAGCGCGTCGCAGACGCGCGTAAACGCGCTTATGGCGCGGTCGACCTCTCCCTATGGGAGAGGTGAAGCGCGCAAGCGGCTCTTCCGGAGAATCACCGCCACCCCAACGCCGGCGCGACGTGCGTCAGGATCATCTCCAGCACATGCGCGTTGTAGTCGACGCCGAGCTGGTTCGGCACCGTCAGCAGCAGCGTGTCCGCCTCCGCGATCGCCTCGTCTCCTTTGAGCTGCTCGATCAGCACGTCCGGCTCGGCCGCGTAGCTGCGGCCGAAGATGGCGCGCGAATCGTCGCCGAGAAAGCCGATCTGGTCGCCCTCCTCGTCGCCGCGGCCGCCGAAATACATGCGGTCGCGGTCGTCGACCAAAGCGAAGATCGAGCGCGACACCGACACCCGCGGTATCCGCGCGTGCCCCGCCGCCGTCCACGCCGCCTTGTAGAGCCTGATCTGCTCCGCCTGCTGTACGTGGAACGGCTTGCCGCTCTCGTCGATCTTCAAGGTCGACGACTGCAAATTCATGCCGAGCTTCGCCGCCCATTCCGCCGTCGCATTGGTGCCGGCGCCCCACCAGATGCGCTCGCGCAGGCCCTCGGAGTGCGGCTCGAGGCGCAGCAGGCCCGCCGGGTTCGGAAACATCGGCCGCGGGTTCGGTTTCGCAAAGCCCTCGCCCTTGAGCACCTGGAGGAACACCTCGGTGTGCCGCCGCGCCATGTCGGCGTCGCTCTCGCCCTCGGGCGGCGCGTAGCCGAAATAGCGGAAGCCGTCGATCACCTGTTCGGGGGACCCGCGCGAAATGCCGAGCTGGAGGCGGCCGCCGGCGATGAGGTCGGCGGAGCCGGCGTCCTCCGCCATGTAGAGCGGGTTCTCGTAGCGCATGTCGATGACCGCGGTGCCGATCTCGATGCGGCGCGTGCGCGCGCCGATCGCCGCGAGCAGCGGGAAAGGCGAGGCGAGCTGGCGGGCGAAGTGATGCACGCGGACATAGGCGCCGTCGGCGCCGAGCGCCTCGGCCGCGACGGCGAGCTCGATCGACTGCGTCAGCGCGTCGGCGGCGGAGCGAACTTGCGACTGCGGCGACGGGGTCCAGTGGCCGAAAGAGAGGAAGCCGATGTGTTTCATGGGGGGTGGGAATGAACTCATTCTTTCGGAGACTGGGCCACCAATTGCTTGTAGAAATCGAGCATGCCCGGCAGAGTCTTTCTTAGCTTTTCAACGATGTGAAGCACATCGGCCCGATAGCCTAGGTCATTAAGTTTTTTTAGGAGACTCTTTAGCTTGTCATCCATATCGTAATTTGGCGTGCCCACCTCAAACATGCGCTGTAACAATTCAACTGTCGCCTGAGGGTTGGTATCAACCAGCCGATCAAACTCTTCGATCATCTGATGCGTCGAGTAATCGGCATGGACGTAGGGAACAATACCAAGCAACAGATTTTTCGCGCGATCGTCGAGCGCATGGACATATGGGGCGAGCCGACCAAGAGACGAGAGGAGCTTGGTAGGAACTTCAGGCTGTCCATTTGCCCATTCTAGACACTTCGCCCAAAACGCCAGAACGCGCTCGACCTGGTCAGAGGTGAGGTCTTGTCTGCGGACTTGCCAAAAGAATTCACTTGCGTTCTGAAGGTCGTCACTCCCTCCAGCAAAAATGTGCGCCATGAGGGGCGCCTCTAACGCTTCGTCTC
>Ga0134125_10001536_pt1 | contig 28199 bp, 26 predicted proteins | sample KB31751_FD_96464 | JGI IMG/M metagenome (GOLD analysis project Ga0134125, IMG submission 96464) | Terrestrial soil microbial communities with excess Nitrogen fertilizer from Kellogg Biological Station, Michigan, USA - KB3-175-1 | ecosystem: Environmental > Terrestrial > Soil > Unclassified ... | reverse complement strand
TTCCACGGCGCTCATAATGCCATTGGCGTAGCCTTGTGTGCCGGCAAGCGGAGAAGAGTCGCGAGGGAATCCCTCCCGTGCATCATAGAAATTAATAGGATAGAAATTGGTGGCTGTTCCCGCGTTCGCCGTGCTTTCCGCGAACTTCACCACATTTGTGGTGTACTGAGCCGGCGTGGTGGTAATGCTAAGTGTCTTGTTGTTGATCACGCCGTCTCCATCCCGATCTGCAATCTGCTGAAGAATCAAGATTGCATCTTTCTGACCGTCGGTGTCCGCACCCGGAGCAGTTCTCGCTATTGCTGGACTCTTGGCAAAGCCGTATTTCAGCCACTCTTTGGTAACTCCATGCCAGTCGCCATCCGTGCCTAAATACTCCACTCGCAACCAGCCTCTCACGAGAGGCCACTGCGTCGTTCCCGCCGGATAATCCGTACAATTCGGGGGTATACCATTTCCGCAGGGCGGCAAAAATGGCGTAATGCCATTTAGTGAATTCCAATTAGGGTCAACAACCGTTGTCGTTATCGTGCATGGATTACTCTTGGTGCAGGTGCCGACTTTTGTAGGACCACTCAGTATCTTGTTATCCGCCACTGCGAAGTACGCGGTGCCGCCGCTGTTTAATACCACCGACGCTGTTGATCCGGCCGTCAGCCCTGTTCCATCCATTAGAACGTCATCACTATCGTTTGCCGAGCCGGTGGGATGCAACTCGGCTTCCGTATCTCCTAACAGGATGCGGATATTCGCTTTGTTGAATTCGCGCGAGCCACCGAGCGGGGAAGTGGGCGATTCTGTGGTCAGCTCCGGCTTGCGAACGATTTCAATCGGATCTGCCTGCTGGCCAGAAACATTGCTTTGAACGAAAGGAAGCTGCAATGGCTGAACTCCGATGGAGGTCTGGTTTCCCAACATCGAGTTAAACGTTCCCTTGGAGAGATTGATCCACTTTGAGTTGGCGCTTCCTCCCGAGGGAAAGCCCCCGCTCCAACTTGCGTCGTTCTTCGAATAGTCTGTGTCCGGGCCCACATTGATGCAATTTGATCCCAAATTTTTCGTGCCATTGCTGGCAATGTACGAATCGCACCCGCCGGTTTGATTGGGTACATAAACATCTCCGTAGTAACTGCTAGTTCCTCCCGTATAGCCATTAGCCAACTGATCACGGATGATTTCTCCGACCGCAGTCACTTTGGAACCAAAAATGAGAGGACCGCTATTTGCGGCGAGGAACAAGTTACCGTTTGTATGCACGCGGCCTTGGAAGTTAAATTCAGGGCCGGCAAAGTAGCTCAGATCACTTTGCGAAAATACGCCAAATTGGAACACGGGAATAATCGCCGCTTCCACGCCACGTGTCATGCTGACCGCCGCCCCGCTGGGCCGTATGGCGGTAACCTGGACGGTGACAGGGACCAATAAAGCAGTTAAGCCGGCATTGTTACCCTGGCTGATAACGTTATTCGAGCCTATGCCAGTACCATCCCCTTTAGGATACGTCCAGCTGGCATTTTCAAGAAAAGTGGTTCCTGGGAACAAACTGGCCGCAGAAGCCTGTGAATCAGCCGCCATTGAATCCAGATCGGTTTGCTTAGGACTGAGATTTCCCTGATAGACCGTCGCCAGGTTTACGGTGAGCTGCTCAATGGCAGATTGAGCTTGGTAATAGGCCTGGTTGGTTTCCAGATCATTGCCACTGATGTGACCAGAGGCATTGATCATGTACATCAGTCCGATAGACATTCCCGAGAGAAGCAGCAACATCAACAGACTGGCGATCAGCGTAAATCCTTTCATCGAATGTCCGACCTTACTCATAAATTCCGCTCCTGAACCGTCTTGAATGCTCTATTTGTACCGGTTCGTAAATGACAGATTCTGTGTGCTGACTTCGGTGCTCAATACCATGCTCTGAGACTTGCCGTTCGGGGAAATACTTTGTCCCATAATTTGGATATTGACCTTATAGATATTGTTCGGAGAATAGCCCTGGCCTATCGGGTCGCTCACGGCAGCGCAAACATTCGGGTTGGTTCCGTCACAGACGTCATAGGTAAACTTCAACCCAATAATGTTGTCGGCGACCGGAATGGCGTCTTGTCCGTTTACCTGGCGCATTAGTCGTGGAGGTTGGCCGTCGTTCGATTCCTGAATGAAATATGTCACCGCATAAATGCGGTTGGCGGTCAGAGTGCTAATGCCATCGAGGTACGCAATGTTCCCTTGCGGGGCCGCCGCTTGATTGATCTTGAGGGGATCGCTATTGGCAAAACTGAGAGTAGCGCCGCCCCCGGAGATCCCGGTGACTTCTCCAACCGCAAAAGCGCCTCCGTTAGTTGCATTGTTCAACAAAATCAAATCCCCAACTTTAATCCCGGTGGGGCTCAGGATCGCTGGAACTCCAGCGGGAGCTGCCGACATAGTTACAGAGGTGCCATCAGGGCTCTTGGGAAACGATGCAGTGTATTTGTTCAGCGGGAAGCTATAATCCTCATACACGACCGTGATGCTATCCGGTGTTTGTCCAGTAGCCGGAATGGTCGCGTTCGGGGATCCCACCTGCATTCCGTTGTTTGGTCCAGGAATCAATCCATACATGTAATTGCTGACTGCAGTTGTACCGACGGTTCCGTCCGGATAGGTATTGGCGGCTACGTAGCAGGCTCCCGTTTGCGGGCAGGCAAATTGGGAAGAAACGGCAGTCCCGCCATAAGGTAGTGCCAACCCGCCGGAAGGCAATCCAGAACCTGCCATGGCCACATCTTTTGAAATCAAGTTGAGGGCGGAACGAACATTGTCCTGCATTTCCGATCGCTGCGTCGCCCGCGTTGCAACGTCGGTACCGCTTTTGAACAGTTCCGCGCCGGCTCCAAGAACGATCATCCCAACCAGCACACCCATCATCAATTCAATCAAGCTAAAGCCGCGCCGCTGGTTGAATGTTTTTCGTCTCATAAATTTTGTCCTTTTAGCGGTAGGCTGAGATCATGGCTTGCACGGTATAGCTTCGATAAATGCCTGTCGTGGTTGGATACTTTATAGTCACCTCAATCTGCCGCAAATTTGGATTGGTCGTTCCCCCTATCACGACGTCAGATATCAGGATTTGGCGCTGAAAATTGGCCAAGTTTACCGACACGTCGGGTGGCACCGCACCCTTAAGAACTCCGCTGGAGCCGGGAACTGTAATTGCGGTCACCGGAACATCATCGATTGTTCCCTCGATCCCGTCCGATCCGGGATCAGTCAACGTGACGAAACCTTTCGTAAAAATGCCTTTGCCGGTGGCACTGACATTTTCAATCTGATCAAATGTAATCGTGGCGGTTTGTCGCGCTGTATAAACGCTTTCTAACGCTTGCGTAGCGCGTTGCCGGGCAATGGTGTCCATTTGTGAGTTTTGTGTGGTACTTAGACCCAAGGCCAACGTGGCGCACACCGCCAGCAATCCGATCGTTAGGACTACCGCGGAAATAAGGGCTTCCAGCAAGGAGAAGCCTGCTTGTCCTTTGCATCTTCGGTTTTTTTGTGTCCGAGCTATCATTGAACAACCCATTTCGCAGTTACCCCCGTCCCGGTCAGACGCCATCCACGAGAAGCTCCGCTTCCGCCAAAGAGAGTGATTGCGCGACCGCTTGTCAGGTCGCCGGACCGAGCCATATAAATGATCCCGCTATTCAGGTTCCCGTTTGTATCCCGAGCCGAGCCATCCGGCACAAACATGATCTGGTTGGTAATTCCCCCTGCGACGCCCTGATCAAAATTGATCGCGGTGGTCCCAAATCCATCGGGCGTGGCGGCGGGAAACCCAGTCAATGTCTGAAATTGAATGTCATCAGGCAGATTCACAGAACTTATCTGTATGGCCGTAGAGAGACTGGCACCCGCGGGCCATTCGTAAATTTGAATGCTCTGCGCACCAGGGACACCCAGCGGGGTTGCCGCTCCGGTCGGCGCGGAGCCGCTTCCGAAACAGACGATGTATTGTTCACGTTTTTCAATCGCATTCTCACGCGCCGTACGGATCTGCTGGAGCGCCGCATTGAATGCGTTGCTGGTTCGTATGCTCTTAATAGCGGTTTGGTAGCTGACGAAAATAATTCCTGCCAGGGTCATCGACACGCATACGACAATCAGCATCTCCACCATCGAGAAGCCGCGCATGCTGCGCGCAACACGTTTTTGGGGGAAGGGCTTACGCGAAGCGTACTGGTCGTTCATCATCATTTGGTCCCTGCTTCACTTCTATTGACCTCCGCCAAATTTCCAGGCGGTGAATCCTTTGTTACACCATCGTCCGAACAAACCCGGACGAATAGACCTCCGCGAAAACAAACCACGTCAGTGAGCAATCGTAAGTAGAGGGTTAGAGAGCGTCAAAGTACCAAAGTGGCACCATGCCGGATTGGACTTGCGTAACGTAATCGAGGGAAGAAACTCTGGTCACTTTGGCAGGCAAAACCAAAACGTGTTTTAGAAACCGCGGCCTTTTGCAGCCATCGCCCGGGTCGGTTTGCCCGCGCTTTTACTCGCGCTGGGAATATACGTGCAAGAGCGGGTGTCGTAGTGGCGGGCCAGACATGCGCCGCACAAATTTAACTGATGGACCTTGCACCGCACTACCGGCGCCTCCTTACCGCAAAGTTCGCAACCCCCGCGCTGCGCGGAGTTTGCTGCCGGAGCCTCAGCACGTGGGGCCTGAGCCTGTAGGACCCGTGCCTTCAGATAGACGCCACTAGCAATTACCAGCGCCCCCATGGAAAACAGCGCCGCAGCCATCCCCAGCAAAGAACTTTCAGCATCCTTCATGAGCGCTGCTGGCAGCACGCATAGGGCTGAAAATATTGTCACGAAACCAAAGACGATAAAACTCGTGCTGATTTTTGATGGCATGAATTCTCGAGGCTTGCCGCGTGATGAATGCGGAACGCGAATCCTTTAGCCCATTCGCCTTTGCCGCAGACTACTATGTTGCACACTGAAGATATCGCCTTACACCGCTTCCGCCATAGATGACGGAAGTAACCGACGCCCTCACAGGTGACAGTTGGGACGGTCACCGGAGTAACTTGTTCGACTTACGAACGGGCCATAACATCCATTGCATGGCCCTTAAATCCCTCACTGTCTCAGTGGATGCGGAATCCGCCGCAACCCTGGCAGCGGTCTTGAAGGAAATGGAAATCCCTCCCAGGGTTTGCAATGACCTGCTGGAAGCAGCGGAGCAGTTGGCGGCTCAGGCGTTCGACGTTGTCGTGATTGACTTTAACGACGAAGCCGCAGCCCTGCAATTTACCGCAAACATCCGCAAGACCTCGCACAATAAAACGGCTCAGATCGTCGCTCTGATTGACGCGCGAAATAACGTGCGCGCTCTTTTTTCGGCGGGCTGCAACTTCGTCCTATATAAGCCCCTGTCTCTGGAAATAGCGCGCGACAGTTTGCGTTCGGCGCGCGGGCTCATGCGCCGCGAAAAACGCTCCAGCAAACGCGTACGGCTGAACAAAAAGGCGGCCATCGCCTACGCCAGCGTGGAAAATGCCTCGGCCACATTGCTCGACTTAAGTGAAACCGGTGTCCGCATTCAATCCGAAAAGGCCGTGCCTCAAACTTGCAGAGTATATTTCCAATTCACCCTCCCCGGACAAGCCTCCGTGGTCAACATCGTGGGCGAAGTCGTCTGGCAGGATTCAGTTGGACGAGTGGGACTGCGCTTCGCCAACGTGCCGCAGGCTTCGCGTAAAGTGCTCAGCGAGTGGCTGCGCTCCAATGGCTTGATGGAAGCTGAACCGGAAGCGCCGTCGCCCCAAACGCAGGCAGAACCTGAAACAAAGCGCTTTGGCCTTGGACTGTTGCAAGCCTCCGCTTCGGACCGTCGCATCAAGATGCGCCATACCTGCCAATTGGGCGCAGAGATTTATCACGACGGCAGCACTGTGCCTAATCGCTGCAAGTTGAGTGACATCAGTATTGACGGATGTTATGTCGAATCCACTGCGCCTTTTCCGGCGGGTACATTGCTGGAAATCGTCGTGCACACCAAAGCCCTAAAGCTTCGTGTGCAAGGCCGGGTGCAGACCATGCATCCGGGCTTTGGTATGGGTGTGGAACTTTTCCTTAGAACGCCGGAACAGAAGGCGCGCGTGAAGCAGTTGGTTGACTTCGCCGCGCAATCAGGAATTTTGGCCTAGTCGTCTGATCGCGCAGGGTCGAGAAAAGTTATACTTCCGCAACCGCTTTTCGGAAATAATCGAGCGAAAGTTTCAATCCTTCTTCGAGTTGGATCTTCGGCTCCCAGTTCAATAATTTTCTGGCCTTGGTAATGTCCGGCCGACGCTGTTTCGGATCATCGGTCGGCAAAGCCTCGTGGCGAATTTTACTTTTCGATCCGGTCACTTTGATGACTTCGCGCGCGCACTCCAGAATCGTAAACTCGTTGGGATTTCCGATGTTCACCGGAGTGTGTTCGGAAGATTTTGCCAGCCTCAGAAAACCATCAATCTCATCGCTCACATAGCAGAAGCTGCGGGTTTGGCTGCCATCGCCGTACACCGTAAGATCTTCCCCGCGAATGGCCTGCTTCATGAAATTAGGAACAACGCGTCCATCATTTAATTGCATGCGCGGCCCATACGTATTGAAGATGCGAACGATTCGCGTGTCCACTTTGTGGTAGCGGTGGTAGGCCATGGTCAGCGCCTCCGCAAAGCGCTTCGATTCATCGTAGACGGAGCGCGGGCCGATGGGATTCACATTGCCCCAATAGCTTTCCTTCTGCGGATGTTCCAGCGGATCGCCGTAACACTCAGAGGTCGAAGAGATCAGATATTTTGCGTTGTACTTGCGCGCCATTTCCAGTGCGTGCAGAGTGCCATGCGATCCCACTTTCAATGTGGCAATGCCGTGCTCCATGTAGTCCACGGGACTGGCGGGGCAGGCGAAATGAAAAATGTAATCCACCGGGCCGCAATCGAAGGGCTCGTTGATGTCCACATTCTTAAACTCGAAGCGCGGCTCCCGCGCCAGGTGGCGCAGATTGGCTTCCCGGCCGGTGAGCAAGTTGTCGAACACCAGCACCGAATATCCCTCTGACAGCAATGCGTCGCAAAGATGCGATCCTAAGAATCCAGCGCCTCCGGTCACCAATGCGCGTTGTCGGCTCATCATTCAGCCTGTCCAATCATTCAGAGAGTTCCTTGCCGCAAGAATTCGTCTACGACGCAACAAATCGAACGTGCACCTGCGTGTACTAGAATTCAATCTACCAGCTTGCGAGACGAAACTGGCAGAACAATCACCACACTGGTAACTGATGTTAACGGACAGCGAGGCTCTCTTTTTGCGCGTACCATTCCACAGTCCTGCGCAGGCCTTCTTCGAAGTTTATTTTCGGACGGTATTGCAGATATTGCTTGGCACGGGAAAGATCGGCGAGTGAATGGCGCACGTCACCTTCGCGGTCAGGCCCATGTTTTACTTCGCCCGAGTACCCGGTAAGCTTTTTTAGAATTTTGCACATTTCGTTCAAGCTGGTCCGTCTACCGGTTGCAATGTTAAAAACGCGTCCTGCAGTATCCGCCGCCGCGGATTTACAGGCCAACAAATTGGCCGCCACCGCATTTTCCACGAAGGTAAAATCACGGCTCTGTTCGCCATCGCCGTTGATCGTCGGCTGCTCTTTCGCCAGCATTTGCGTAATAAATTTCGCGAGCACCCCGGAATACGGAGAAGCCGAATCCTGCCGCGGGCCGAAAATATTGAAATACCTTAATGAAACCGTCTCCAAGCCGTAACACCGGTAGAAGGATGTCATATAGTGTTCCCCGGCAAGCTTGGCCACGGCATAGGGAGAAATCGGATCGGGCACCATTTCCTCCCTCTTCGGCATCGTCGGCGAATCACCGTACACCGAGGACGAAGCCGCATACACGACCCTCTCCACTCCGGCATCGCGGGCCGCCACCAGCACGTTGAGCGTGGCGTCAACATTCGCCTGATTGCTTTCAATCGGATTACGAACTGATCGGGGGACCGAAGGAATTGCCGCCTGATGCAAAACATAATCCACGCCTCGGCAAGCATCCTTCACTGCATCCAGGTCGAGCAAGTCCGCCTTGCGGAAGTCAATATCGTCGAGAATTTCCGCGATGTTTTCTTTTCGTCCGGTAGAAAAATTATCAATCCCGCGGAGTTCATCGCCCTGCGCCAGGACTTCGCGCGCCAGCGACGAACCGATAAATCCGGCAACTCCGGTAATAAGATATTTCGCCATGGTCCCTTTGGATGTTCCGCGTTCTCTTTAATATCCAGTCTTTCCGCATTTTCTGCAAGTCAAGTTCCAGGTTTCCATTGATGGGCGCACTTCGCAATTGGCTTCTACCTAACTCGGGGCCCACTGCAACAAAATCCCTCTGGCGAAGGATAAACCGCCTCCGCTTTGGCTCTCTGTGGCGTTATAATTGTTGTTGAGCCGTGCAGGTGTCCTATGCGCTCCCACGAGTTTTCCGTCCTTCCCCGTAGGCTCGTCCCCTTCCTGGTTCTGGCAGTCGTTTTCATTCTGCCTGCCATTTTGCGCGCGGACGATCAAAAGCCTCCAGCCGCCGCCGATCAGCCGTTGCGTGGCGAACTCACCAAAGAAGACCGCATTGATATCCTGCGCACCTTTACCGCCGACCTCACTTATGTGCGTACCGTGTTCCCTATGGGTAAAACCGGGCTCTCTATAAAAGATGGCAAGGTCACGCCGAGCGGCGACGATCTGCGACAATACCTGGCCCTGTGGGGCCCTTCGGTCAAGCCCGGCGAGCAGGTGCTCATCACGCTGGTTACATTTAAAGGAGACCGCATCCGCTTCGAGATCAACGGCGGTCCCGTCAAAAGAAAAAAATGGTATCAACATATTGAAGTAGGCACGGGCGGAGACACCCACCCTATTGCGCCCACCGACTCCAACTCCAATCCACGCGGTTCCTACGTGGACCTGGTTTTCGACCACCATATCCCCGACGTTAACGCCAAGCGCGTGCAGGAATTGCTCCAGCCTGTCTTCGATTTCAACTCCAAGTCTGGCGTGGACGCTTACCTTGAAAGCGTTCCTCCCATCGTGCAAAAAGCGATCAAAGCACACCAGGTGCTGGTGGGAATGAATCGCGAGATGGTCCTTTATTCCAAAGGCCAGGCGCCAAAGAAAACTCGCGAGAAGGATGCCAACGGCGTCGAGTACGAAGAATGGATTTACGGCGAGCCGCCGCAGGACGTGGATTTTATCCGTTTTGTCGGCGACGAAGTTGTGCGCGTCGAGAACATGAAAGTGGACGGCCAGAAGACGGTAAAAACGCAAAAAGAAGTCGACCTCGAGCCTGCCGAGGCCGCGAAGGCAGCAAGCCCTTCAAAGGACGCCGCACCTCCAACATTGCGCCGCCCCGGCGAACCTGCCCCGGCCGACCCACAGATCAATCCGCGACAAAACTTTGCCCGCGACGCGGCGCCGTCTCAAGATATTCTCCGATAGCGTAAAGCAGCGCAGTGGTTTGCCGCCGCGACCGCAGTGCTGAATGCCCCCATTTGGCCCTTCTCCCTACCTCCCTTTACACTGATTAAGTGAAGATTGCCCTGGCCCAGATCAATCCGACCGTCGGAGATTTCACCGGCAACGCCCGCAAAATTATTGATTTTTCCCGGCGGGCACAGGGCTCCGGCGCGGAACTAGTTCTTTTCCCTGAACTCTCCGTCTGCGGCTACCCGCCCCGCGATCTGGTCGAACGCGCCTCCTTTGTTGATCACAACCGCGAAACCGCCGAACATATTGCGCGCGAAACCAAAGGCATTGCCGTTATCTGCGGACTCGTCACCCCGGCCCAGGCGGAAACCGGAAAGTCCGTAATGAACTCCGCCGCACTTTTGCAAGACGGCAAAATCGCCTTCGTGCAATCGAAAATGCTGCTCCCCACCTACGACGTCTTCGATGAAATGCGCAACTTCGCGCCCGCCAAAAGCCAGTCGCTGTTTTCTCTTGGCGGAAAGCAGATCGCTCTCACCGTCTGTGAAGACGCCTGGAACGACAAAAATTTCTGGGACCGCCGTCTATACGCATTCGATCCCATCGAGGCCCTGCTGAAGTCCGGCGGAGAAATTGTCCTGAACATCTCTTCCTCTCCGTTCTGGGTGGGAAAACGCGAACTGCGCCGCGACATGCTAGCGTCCATCGCCAATCACCATCATGTTTCCGTCGCGCTGGTGAACCAGGTGGGCGGCAATGACAGCCTCATCTTCGACGGCTCCAGCATGGTCCTCGACAAAACTGGAAAGATCATCGCGCAGGCAAAATCATTCGCGGAAGATTTGATTCTTTTCGATTCCGGCCAACTTACCGGCGACATTCACGATCAGACTGAAGGGGACGATGCCAGCGCCTACGAAGCGCTCGTCCTCGGTGCGCGCGACTACGTGCACAAATGCGGCTTCCGGAAGGTGATCGTGGGCCTGAGCGGCGGAATCGATTCCGCGCTCGCCGCCGCCATTGCCGCCGATGCCATGGGGCCGGGAAACGTCATAGGAGTCGGCATGCCCAGTCCCTACTCCTCGCAAGGTTCAATAGACGATGCCCGCGAGCTGGCGCTCAATCTCGGCATTCGCTTTGAACTGTTGTGCATTACCGAGGTCTTTGAGAGTTTCAAGCAAACCTTGCGATCTGAATTTGCCGGTCTGCGCGAAGACGTGACAGAAGAAAATATCCAGTCAAGGATCCGCGGAACGCTGCTCATGGCGCTCTCCAACAAATTTGGCGCTCTTGTACTGAGCACCGGAAACAAAAGCGAAATGGCCGTGGGCTACTGCACGCTGTACGGAGACATGGCTGGCGGCCTCGCCGTAATTTCCGACGTTCCAAAAACTATGGTGTACCGGCTGGCGGAATATGTGAACTCTCGTCGCGCCGTAATCCCGCGCGCAAGCATTGAAAAGCCTCCCTCCGCGGAGCTACGCCCCGACCAGAAAGATACTGACTCGCTTCCTCCATACGACGTCCTCGATCCCATCCTCGAAGATTACGTCGAGAAGGGAAAAAGCGCGGAGCAGATCGCTTCCAGCCGCAAATTGGAAATTGAATTGGTCAAACGCGTCATCCGAATGGTCGAGCGAACGGAGTACAAGCGGCAGCAGGCCGCCCCCGGACTTAAAATCTCTGAAAAAGCTTTCGGTTACGGCCGCCGTTTCCCAATCGCCGCCAAATCGGATGTATGAGAACAATTACAAAGAAATGCGCAGCGCATCAGAACGTGTAGCGACGGGTCTCAGACCCTGCGGATCCCGATCAACACAAATATTCGAAATGCTCAACTACTCTGTACTTCGCACCATCCGAAAGGAATGCATGAAACGCAACCCAATTTATCTATTCACAACCGTTCTATACGTAACCATAGCCCTGTTCGCTGGCTCGGCCCTTGCGCAGCAAACCAAACACAGCGCCCCCCCGCAAAGCACTCCCGATGCGCCCTCTGCCGCAAACGCCGGCCTTCCGAGCGAGGACACCGTCAACGCCTTCATGCATGAAACCATGGGCTACGATCCAAGCATTACCTGGAAAATTGAAGACATTCGCCCCTCCGGCGCTGCCGGACTCGCCGAAGTCACCGTCATCGTGGGCAACGCGCAAGGCTCCGAGCTCAGCAAGTTCTATGTGACCGCCGACGGCAAACACGCGGTCATGGGACAAATCATCCCCTTCGGTGAGCATCCATTCGCCGAGACGGCGCAAAAGCTCAACGCTGGCCTGAATGGTTCGTCGCGCGGTCCAGCCACCGCTCCCGTTACGGTCGTGGAATTCAGCGATCTGCAATGCCCGCACTGCAAAGCCGCGCAGCCCATTTTGGATAAGTTGCTCGCCGAAGACACCAACGTCCGAATCGTCTATCAGAACTTCCCGCTCCCCGGCCACGATTGGGCCGACATGGCCGCCGGCTACGCTGACTGCATCGGCCGCAAATCCGGTTCGAATAACAACGACAGTTTCTGGAAGTTCGTCAGCGCCGTGTTTGACGCCCAGTCTGACATCACCGCCGCGAACGCCGCCGAAAAACTAACCGCCTTGGCCGACCAGGCCGGAGAAAAAGGAACCGAAATCGCCGCCTGCGCGGCCACTCCCGATACCACCGCGCGCGTGCAGCACTCCATTGCGCTCGGCAAATCAGTCGGCGTCAACGCCACCCCTACCGTCTTTATCAATGGGCGCGTCATCAGCAGCCTGGCATCAGTCCCGTTCGATACCCTAAAGCAGTTGGTGGATTTCGCCGCCACGGATGGTAAGAAATAACGACGATAAGAAATAGCAAACTTGATGGGTTGATTGTCCTCGTCTAATGACCAATAAATCAGTCGAATGATCTATATATAACGTGGAAGAGCGGCCATCTATGGCCGCGTAACGGAACGAATAGTGAGGCCCTTCAGGGCCTGGGCCGAGGTGCCCCATTCATCCGCGTCTTGTGCGAATGAGTGGGATGATGCTTCGACCGAAAGATCGGCCCGCCCCCCTACCGCCGCAACCAAACTTCCGTATTCTTCTCGTGGTTGGGATTGCTCACTACATGCGGCGTGACCACGATGAGCAATTCATCGTCATCCGTCTCTTTGGAATTCGACGCCATGATCTGGTTCAACCCCGGAACGTCTCCGAGGCCGGGAATACCTGACAAACTGCGTTGCTCGTTGTGGCTCACCGCGCCCGCCACTACCGCAGGTTCGCCGTCCCGCAATGAAATTGTCCCCTTGTATTCGCGGTTGGCAATCACAGGAATACCATTCAGGCTCTGCGCCAGCAGCGTGCGAAGTTGCATTTCCATGTTCATACTGACTACGGAATCATCGTTGATGGAGGGCTTTATCTTGAGCGACAAGCCAATGTCCTCATAACTAAACGAGGGAAACGGCGACTGGAAGGAATTGTTCTGGATCACTCCGGCGATGGCGGGCGTGTTAAAAACCGGAGCGAAACTCGCATTCAGAATCGGATAGCGCGTTCCCATGCGAAAGGTGGTTTCATTCCCCTGGCTCACGCGAAGCATGGCGTGTTCAAGCGATTCCATCGAGCTGTCATTGAGTGACAGCTGCGCGCTCAACGTCCCAAAGCTTAATCCCATCAGGGTAAGGCCATTGCCGAACGTCGCCACCGGCGTGCTGAAAATTGAATTCTGCTGGTTCTGCAACTGCGCCAGTAGCGCCGAAAGCGATTGCGAATTTGCCTGATTAATTCCTCCGCCGGCAATCAACTGATTAATTAATTGCTGAATATTCTGTCCGCCCAGCGCCGCCAGCGCTCCCGCCGGAATATTAAACAGCGTAAAGTCATTGGGAATGTGAAGGCCTATATCGCGCGTCAGGTTGTGGCTTATTTCATACACATGCACGTCCAGCATCACCTGCGGACGCGACTCATCCAGCGACTCGAGCAATTGCGTCGCTGCGTCCACGATCGCCTGTGGCGCCTTCACCACCAGCGTCCGGCTGTCTGGCTTTGGAGTAATGGAGCGAATCTCCAGCACATTGCGCAACATGTTGCTGATGTCAGTGAGCATTTGCGGAGAGTCCGCATCCGGTATGTAGAACGTCCGCATCACCATGCGGTCAAACAGCCGGTGATTTTCTGTAGTGTCGCGCGCCAGCAGAATTTCGTCGCCCTGCAATGGAGTCCAGAAGGTATTCGTCACCATGCAGGCCAGGTCCATCGCCGTGTAGAAATCAACGTCAGTGACCTCGAAGCGCACCTGCTTCGATGCCACCGAGTCATCCATGTTGATTTTGATTCCATACACCGCGGCAACCTGGGTCAGCAGCTCGTGGGAGTCTCCGCGAAAGTGAAAATCATTATGGCGCGAGCTGGGATGCACTACCAGTTCCCCTGCATTCTGCACCACCCGGGGGACCTCGTGCATGCGCGGCGCCCATGAGCCCACTACATCTTGCAGTCGTTGTTGCGCGAAGGAGTTCTCCGGATCAAAAAGCAGCGCATTGCGAAACTCCGCAATCGCCTCCACAGTCTTGTTCTGCAGCACGTCCTGATTGCCGCGCTCAATGTGGTTGAACACCAATTGCTGGCGCGTCATCTCGCGCGCGGTAATGTATTGCGCGTTCTTTGGCGCCAGGCGCGCCGCGCTCTCGAACTCTGAAAAGGCTTCATCAAGCTGCTGGCTTTTTTGCAGCTTCAATGCCTTGTCAAAATCCGTCTTCGCCTCTTTCAACGCGCTTTTGGTCGGCTGGCATGCCTCACCTCCCGGCGAATTTTCCGGACACGGAACCAGGACCGCGCCCTGCGGCGTATCCGCGGCAACGCACACCACCGCCGCCAACGCCAAAATCACCTCCAGCGCAAATCGCAATAGGTGAGCGTGTCGAGACATGTAGGACGATTGTACCGGGGAAGACCGCAATCTCATCGCACTTTCCGATGCAGATTGCACCTTCGATTTCTAACAGGGAACGTCCTAAAGTGCGCAACTTGCAGCAATAACGGGTCTGTCATCCCGAGCGAAGCCGAGGGACCTTGTGTTTCCCTTTTTGAGGCCGCCGTACTGATACCAACGCACATTTCTCATTCCTCTTTCGTTCGCAAATTTCGCGTTCCTCTTTCCTTGTCATTTCGAGCGCAGCGAGAAATCTGCTTTTTCAACCGCACACGGGGGACGGCACCTTCTACTTGCGCTAATATGCATCTAGGAGAATGCATGAACCGCACTTTGTGCTATCTCGCATCGACCTTAGTCATTTTCACCGCCATCACCGCTACCGCCCAATCCACCGGCGAAGCCAAATTTCCCGCAGTCGAGCAATGGGAGAAGGCCCTTTTCGCGCGCGATATGCCGGACCTTCAGAACCTGTATTCCACCGATCCCCCGGTCCAGTTTATGGGCAAGCAAAACAAGCCTGCGAATCTGGCTGAAGAAATCGCCTACTGGAAATCTTTCCGCGCCGCCGGATATACCGACCTCCATCTCACTCAATACGAAAGCGGCGACCAGCAAGGCATGCACCTGGTGTCGCTAAACTTAAAATTCAAGCAGCCCACCCCGCAGGGACCGAAAACGCGCTACATCCTCATTGACCAGGGATGGCAGCAGCAGGCCGGTACATGGCGCATCGTCGCCGCCAAACGCACCGGGCTCGTAGCCATGCCCCAGCCCACAAAAATCAACGTGGATATCTACCCCGCCAACGCCGACGCCAAAGCCGAAATCCGCGAAGCCACGGCCCGCGCCACGCGCGAACACAAGCGCATCATTTTGGTTTTTGGCGCCAACTGGTGTTTCGATTGCCATGTGCTTGACTATGTGCTGCACCGGCCCAATTTCGTTCCGCTCGTCGAGCCCAATTTCATCGTGGTCCATGTGGATACGGGCGAGGGCGATAAAAACCTGGATCTGGTCACCCAATACAAAATCCCCTTGAAGAAGGGGATTCCGGCGCTGGCGGTATTGAACGGCGACGGCAGCCTGCTCTACAGCCAGCAAAATGGAGAGTTCGAGGCGGCCCGCTCCATGGATCCGGCGGTGCTTACGGCATTCCTAAAGCAATGGAAACCTTAGGGTTTCCTTGGTTTTCGATAGATTTTGCGAATCAGGCAGTTTCGTAGAAACGCATCCGGCGTTCTAAGGAAATGCGCCCTCAAGATGTAAAATAGATATTTGCAGCGGGCCGTTCCCGGCCCTGCCTTACGGTCAAGATTCGCCTCGGAAAAGAGCCCAAATTATGTCGCCCAGCAATGGAAATACGCCCAGCGGAAACGTTAACGGAAACTCCACCAGCCTTCGCCTGAAAACCGGCCTCGCCGAAATGCTCAAAGGCGGAGTAATTATGGACGTGACAAATAGTGAGCAGGCGGAGATCGCTGAAAAGGCCGGAGCGGTTTCGGTGATGGCGCTGGAGCGCGTGCCGGCGCAGATCCGCGCTGAGGGCGGCGTGGCACGCATGGCCTCGCCGAAAAAGATCCGCGAGATCATGGCGGCGGTTTCCATTCCTGTGATGGCCAAGTGCCGCATCGGGCACTTCGCCGAAGCGCAAATCCTCCAGGAACTTGGTGTGGATTACATTGATGAGAGCGAAGTGCTCACGCCCGCGGACGAAGCGCATCACGTGGATAAGCATGCGTTCAAGGTTCCGTTCGTTTGCGGGGCGCGCAATCTGGGCGAGGCGCTGCGGCGCATCGCGGAGGGTGCGGCGATGATCCGCACCAAGGGCGAAGCGGGCACCGGAGATGTGGTGCACGCCGTGAAGCACATCCGCCAGATCGTGCAGGACATGCGCGTTCTCACCGTCCTTGGCGAAGAGGAACTCTACACCCGCGCCAAGGAATTGCAGGCTCCGTATGAGTTGGTGAAGCTGGTGGCGAAGCAGGGCAAGCTGCCCGTTCCCAACTTTTCGGCCGGAGGCATCGCCACGCCCGCCGACGCCGCGCTTGTGATGCAACTGGGAGCGGAAGCGGTGTTCGTGGGCAGCGGCATCTTCATGAAAGATTCCACCACATTCGCCGAACCCGAAGAGGCAGCCAAGCGCGCCCGAGCCATCGTCCGTGCGGCCACGCACTACAACGATCCGAAGGTCCTGCTTGAAGTGAGCGAAGACCTGACCGGTGCGATGAAGGGCCTCGCCATCGCCGCGCTGGATGAGGCGCAGATGTTGCAGACCAGAGGGTGGTAGAAGACTTTAAACTTTCTGCACCGTTGGAGAATACGTTAGCACTCGCGCAGAGTTAGTAACAACTATGCTCGGCGAGAGAGGGTTCGAAAAAATATCTTCAATAATGCTGTCCAGCACCAGTGCAATAATCCCACCAAATACGTGGATCCCAAGTGTTGTAGCACCTATTGAACATCTGATGATGCGTGCAGCCGTCAGCGAATCGTCGGTACATTGGACTCCAGCATTGATCCACAGGAGGACCCCACCACCAATTGAATGCTCCAGGGTGAGGATTTGCACATCCGGCTTGTATTGGTTGCAGATGTGCATCAGGAAATTCGCGTGGATTTGCTGATGCAGTAGCAACTAAAATATCGGAAAGATGAGATGGGTTTTTAGGTGTTGATTTATCCGCTTCAGCAGATTTGTTGTAAAAAATCGGATCCCTAATCCATTGTGGATCTCCCTGCCCATTTTCTTTACGCCAAAGCAAAACACATCGATCAGTCTCTTTGTAATACTTATACTTTACGAAATCCTCGTCGTCTGATTGTGAAATGACATTCCAATCAGGTTCGTGTTGTTCGTGAACAGCATGCCATTTGAAATGCTTTTCGTCTTCTGATATCCGCTGGGTTGCTGCTACGTTCGCAGGGTCAGAGTTTGCATTTCCGGGCGGTGCAACTTGTTTTCCTTTATCCAGTGAGTACTGGAGCGATGGCGGTTGTGAGTTTTTCGATTGTGATATCCATTTGTAAATACCAAAAGCCGCTGCTGCGAAGACACCCAGTACTATTACGTTGCGAAGCCAAGGTTGACTTTGACTAAACAATGCCAAAAGAAAATCGAATATTGATCCTATCGACTTCTTTGAATTTTTTGGATAATTTGGAGCATGCGGGGCAGCCATAGAGTCCTCTATACATGAGCGTTGGGGTCCCGGGGCCGAAGTTGGAGGGAGATTCTAGCGCATTTTTTAAGAAAATCAATAACTTTCGGCAGGACGCAGCACCCAACCCCATCACAAAAAGCGGATTTCTCCCTTAGACTTTGCTCAGGGTCGAAATGACGAGTGAAAAGAGTAACCACAAGGTCTCTCCACTGAGCAGATCATCCGCTCCGCGGTGATCTGCTCCGGTCGAGATGACAGTGTTGAGGAAATGGAATGTTTCGTGAACGGAAACCTGTCTCCGGCAAACGATCATTCAAAGCAGATTCCTCAATGCGTTCGGAATGACAAGAATTAAAGGCATTCATTCCTCCTTGAGCAGGTGCCAGGCTTCGCGGTATTGCTCGAAGAGGCCGCCGAAGGACTGGCCTTTGCCGAGCGGATAGACGCGAATGGAGTGTCTTTTTCCGAGAGCCACGACGGGAATCAGGTACCACATGTCGAGCGGCGCGATGAAGGCGGCGACGAAATCAATTTCGTCGGGTGAATATGGAGTGATTCCTTTGCTGGAGGTGCGGGCCACGATCACGCTGAATCCATACCTGTGCTTTGTGTTTCGATTTTTGAAACACGACTTAACCTGCACGCGGAGCAGTCGCCTTCCATGTTGCAGAAGAAAATCATAGGGAAGGCTGTCGCCATAAGGCTTGGCCACTCCGAAGCCGTGGCTGGCCGCGCGGTATACGAATGCCAATTCCGCAAGTTCACCCCGGCGCTTCGGACTGAGGTGGTTGTTTTGTATCGAGCCGGTTTGTTCCAAGGTGTCCCACTCCGGTGAATGATTCCTACCCACAAAGAGAAAAGGCGCGGAAAGAATCCGCGCCTTTGTGCTGTCTATTTTCAGCATAGCAAAATCAGGTGGGGAAATGGGACATGGATGGGGAGTTTATTTGTGGCTGTTTATTCAGAGGGTTAGGCGGGAATGAAACTTTTGGACGTATTGACAAAATCGTTCTGAATGCCTGCTTGACAGACACTGAAGCACTCGGGATACTACGTTGGTTTTTTCAAGTCTTAGTTCTTCGAGTCTCGGTTCTTTCGAGTCTCGGTTTTTTCTCCCAGGGAAATCCAAATTTTGCCTATGTAGCTTAAATCTCGGCATAGGACAATACGGAGGACGGCATGAAGCGCGAGCGCGCATTACAGGTCGTGTTGGTGGTGTTGGGCTTGTTTTATTGCTTTTGGGGCTACTTGCTGTTCGACGCACTGTGGCACTCCCGCTGGCTTGCGGATCATAACGATGTTTTGCCGATGTTCCTGAGCCTTAACGCGGCGCTAGGGCCCTGCCTGTTGGTGGCCGTTAAGCACCCGTCCCGGCATCGCTTGATGATCGCCTATGCGGCGTTGTCAAGCTTTGCTCATGCGGGCACGATGACAATCCAGTCTGCGCAGGCTGCGGCGCACGGGATGCATAGAAAGGATAGTCCCCAGGACATCGTGATCTTTGCGGTGATTGGAGTCGTGCTGCTTGCACTTTTTCCGGCAAAAGAATCCTCACCGGGCGGCGCGCCTATCAGTGAGCCACGCTTGGCCGAACGCTAGAGGGATTCTGCGTGAATCGGCATTGGATGATTTCATACCCAGGTTAGCGCCAAAAGCGGGCGCGAACCTGGGGCACCAAGCGCCGTGTAGCCCCTCATCTTCTAGGTTGGAACCTAATGACTTTTTTCTCCGAAATAGGCATATATTCCTTCGCCTCTTGATAGTCCCTTAGGATCGTCCTGAGCTCCGACGCTGATATTTTTGTATCTGCTGAAAAACGATCAAAATTAATAGGGTTTCCATAAATAATTTCTGCCATTTTTCTTAATAATCTTGGTTTCTCAACCGGAACGTCGACGTTCTTAGGTTCACGTGTTTTATATCCAAGAGCGCTCATCTGATGCGATAAATAGTGATATTGCCGCTTTGTGACAATGTTAAGTTCATATGCCCTTCGGATAAGGGCTGCGATGGAAACTCCCCATCGTGGTTTCATGCGTGCCAGAGTTGTTATGGTTAATGGCGGGATTAGTTCATCACGCATCGCACCTTCTGGCAGTAACAACTCCGCTGCAAACGCCCATGCCTCTTCTTCCACTTCCTTGTTTGACTTTCGCAAGAAAGACCGATGCATTACCAGATGTCCAAGCTCATGGCCGACGCTTAGACGATAACGATCACCATCTTCGCGTCCTCCTGCGACAGCCACTATTGGAATTTCTTCATCGTCAGCCCTTAGCCAGATACAAAATGCATCACGACCGGGCAATGGTGGAAGGATCACGAATCTGACTCCGGCCCGCTCCAAAACATTTGTTAGGTCGGCAACAGGGGCGTTGGGCTCTAAACCAAGCGATTTTCGGACCTGCTTCACTGCCTCCTTGGGGCTATCGACGACCTCCGGTATCCGTACAGGGATGTGTTTTAGCTTTGCAGCAATGGAAGCGTATATCGCATGAATATGTTCTGCGTATCGTACAGTGTTCAATATTTCTCGCCGCTTTGCGGTACGCTGTGCCCTTAAAAGTATTTCGGCAATCCCAAACTCTGGATGTGGAGGTTCGTTTAAAAATGTAATTGGGAATTCTGTTGCATCAACGACGGACTCGACGAAGTCGTTGTTCGGCATTTTAAAGCCAGCCTCAATTTGAGCAACTAATGCTTGGCTGCATCCAATTCTATTGGCAAGTTCTTCTTGCGTAAGACCGCGGATTTCTCGCGCTTGACGAATACGCTCCCCAAGAAACATTTATTCACCCATACCCTCAGATTCATCCGTTCCCTGTAGAAGTTCATCGAAATCATCGGAGACTCGAGCGCTGGATTCTGTTCTACTTACGACGATCCATGCGCTCGGATGCGCTACGACCTCGCGCCATGCAAATATGCCGGTCTTGTCTCTTGGACAACATAGAAAAATTTTGAGATTTGCACCCTCTACGTCACAATCCCAAAGAACCACCAGACTACGAAGTCGTGCTGTTTCCATATCCGGTTCAATCCCCGGTAGTGTATGTTGGTAAAAAGATTCTCGTTGGCTGCTTGTGGCTCTCGGAAGGACAACACCTTTGAAGACTTTCAGTGTGATATCTTCAAAATTCGTAGAAAGCCCGTCATTACAGATCGAGTCCATAACGACTTCGCGGGATATATCGTCAAACTCTATAGGACACTTACGCCCGTGCAATCTAGCTTTCACATCGGCGCGAACCAAGTGAGAAAACAGCATAGCGTTATTCTGCCATCCCTGTTCTGTGATTATTTGTGCTGCCTTCGGGACAGAAGTCTCTAGCGCTTCATAAATAGGTTGCAAGATTGGGCGAACGGCTTGTAGAACTTCATCCGGATCAGATGCCAATGTCAGATGGTCCAAGTTTTATTACCTCCTGTGTAATTAAATTACACATATAATGACAAGTCGTCAATAGTTTTTCTCTCGCGCAAATTCATTTTTCTGCAAAAGTCGTCAGCCCTCGTTGTACTGCTCTAAGAAGGTTCTCACCCAAAAGCAAAATCGTTTGTGGCATTTTCTGACGGGAACATCGCACTGACGTGCCGGGCTTTCGAATGTCGCTGCCGTTACTCACTCTTGGTGATCTTTACCCCTTCCGGGCCTACGCCGATGGACATCACGTTCAGAATGGATTGAATAATTTTCTTGCATGAGAACTTGTGGCTTAGCTTTTCGCAAACGATGTCCGCCTGAAATTCAAACTCCGCCGGCTTTAAGCGGTCTGCCTGCTCAATTTTCGTAATTTTGTATTTCAGCCTGCTTTTCTTTTTACATGTCGGGCGGGTGGCGCATTCAAGCCCGATTTTGGCTTGAGTGGGATGTGCATATTTTTGATTTCAGATTCCTCGACTTGCTCGGGATTTCGGCACGCGGCTCAAACGCAATTCGCGCGGTGAACCTCCGCGGCTAAAGCCACCTATTAATAACATCCTTTTCGGCACGGCTAAAGCCGTGCCCTTCCCGTAGTGATGCCTGTCGGCATGGCTGAAGCTATGCCCTTCCCACAAGCAAAGGCAAAATCCCCACCCTAAATTTCGCAAAGAACGCGAAATTTAGAATGGGGCACCCAATATCCATCACAAAAAGCAGATATTCCCCCTTCTCTTCGCTCCGGGTCGAAATGACAAGGTGGAGAGAGGAGTGGCGGTAAACGCAAGGTCTCTCCACTTTGCGTTCATCGCTTTGCGATGAACTGCTCCGGTCGAGATGACAGTGTTGGGGAGAGGTTGGAGCCGTGCGCTTGCACAATCAAAGGCCAAATCCCCATCCCTTCGGTTTTGCTCAGAGCAGGCTATGGGGAGCTTTTAACTTCTAGCGATTGTCATTTCGAGCGCGGCGAGGAGTTTACTGTTCGAGAGAAAAGCAGATTCCTCACCGCTCAAGCGGTTCGGAATGACAAGGAGAGGGTGACTTTCGGCACGGCTGAAGCCGTGCCCTTCCCGCAGGCAAAGTCAAAATTCCTTTCTACTGTGTGCAGGGATGGCTATGGGGCTGCAAGTAACACAAGGCCCCTCCACTCCGCGGAGTTTCTGCTTAGCAGATCATCCGCTTGCGCGGTGATCTGCTGCGGTCGGGATGACAGGGGATTTAATCCGTGCGAGGCGTCGCTTTGGCGAGGGCGAGAATGACTCCAGTGAACAGCAGCGTGTCGCCAAAGTAGTTGATCCCTTCGACCTTGACGGCGGTGCTTGGGTCGAGCATGCCCGCGATCAAAACTGGGACGTAGATGACGAGGACCATCAGCAGGAGCCAGCTGCCGAGCCATGTGGCGGCGGTGCGCGTTTTTTTGTTGAGCAAGGCGCAGACGCCGGTGATGAGAAGGCCTGCACCGGTGATGTAGTCAATGAGCACGCGCGCGGGGATCCAGGTGGCGAGCTGTTTTTCGAGTGGGACTCCGGGGAGTGCGGTGGGGTGGAGGAAGTGCTCGACGCCAAACATCAGGAGGGCGAGCGTGACCAGGACGCGGCCGATTATCAGGAGCGCAGACTTGATTCGGAAGCCACCGGCTTGTGTGCGTGATTCGTCCATGGCGCTTGCGGCGAGGAGCCATGCGCCGCCGCCGAAGGAGCATTCGCGGAAGACGATTGTCCAGGGAAGCCGGCTGCCGTGCGAGTTGAGCGCATTGGGAAGATGGATCATGGCGACGAAGAGGAGCATCATGAGTCCGAAGAGCAGCGCGGACCAGCGCACGGCGATTCTGGTGGCAATGCTCAACGATGCGGCGATCAAGGCGCAGCCGACGAAATATGCCCAGAACAAATGCCAGGGCACGAAGGCGGGGACTCCGTTTTGGATGAATTGAGCGGCGGAGAGATGTTCGGCGCCGAAGATCGCGAGCGGAATGGCGAAACACAAGTTGGCCAGGGCGATGACTTTGTCGAGGCCGCGGGCCTGGGCGACTTGGCTTTTTGCGGCCAGGATGCCGATGAGAAAAAGAATGATGCCTGCGGCGCACATGGAGTTGGCGGTGCGGGAGACTTCAAAGAATGCGAAGAAAATGAATGTGGGCATTGAGTTTGAGATCCAAAAGGAACGTTAGACGGGTCTTTTAAGAAACGGATAGCAGGCGGGCGGTGCTGCCTTCGGGGATGCTGAACGGAAACGGCTTCGCTCATGCCTGTAATCCCTGAGTTCCGGGCCTGGAGCCGCCGTCCTTTCCCTACCCTATTCGAAACCGGGCGTCTATTTTTCATGTTGCAATGGCAACATTTCTATGCGGAGTGGTGCTGCGCTTAATCAGAATCAAATTGCGAAGCTTCTCGGTTTTGACCGCACGGTTGTGCACCGGGCCATTAAGACAATGGTTCAAGAAGGGTTGTTGTCGGAAAGGAAAGCAGAATCGGGCAGGTCGATTCTGCTTGGATTAACTGCGAAGGGCCACAAATACAGAAAGCGTCTAACAAGTGCTCGAATGTCCGCAGACGAGAAGGTCCGAGAAGAATTGACTCCCGAAGAACGTGCAATGCTTCTGCGGCTCTTGAAGCTGATTACGGAATTGGAGCTCTAAGCTTCGCTGGCTCCTCTGAATTTCTTCTTCTTTATTTGGTTTGTCATGGGAACTAACGGAGCATCAACGCTATGTTCGGGCTGCCTGGAATGTTCTGCCATCCCGGATGCGACCCGGCGCAGTTCCTTAGATCCCGGACTACAGCTTCACTCGTGCTGCTAACGTCACCGCCCAGGTTCGCTACAACCGCTTTCACGTCTGCGCTCGCGATCTTTTGCAATATTCGTGTTTGAAGCGACGAAGGGGCGCGCCAGAACTCACACGCGTCGTTGGAATTGATCTCTGCGACAACCGACAGTCTGGCTAAATGGGCCCAATGCACATCATTGTTAAAACCAATGGCTGCGACCCTGTCGCCTGAGTGAAGACCCAAACTCAAAAGTCCTTCGGCGGTTACGTACTCAGGCCTTGCGTCATCCCTGCGTCCATGGACAATTTGACCGTACGATCCGTACGCAACTGCGGAGATGAGCGCCAAGGCAACTAAGACCGCGAGGCTGTTGTATGCATGCGTAGCTGCTGCAAGACGACTTCGGTTTCGTACCGAGAGAAGCAAACACGCCCAAAGCACAAGCTCCCAAACGGCGAGATAGCGTTGATCCACCCACGTCAAAGAATACATTGCGAAGATCGCGAGCGGCGGTATGATCAGATACCAGTGACCGAGCAATTCTCTCGTGGTAGTCCTGAAGTCTGCAGCGAAGAGCACAAACAACATCCCGACAAGCCAGGCCCTTGGTTGGGTAAATGCGGATAAGATCCTGGCGATGCGGGAAAGCGTACGTCGCGCCACCAGTCCCAGTTGCAGCGGATGCGCCATGCCTGCATTCCAGTATCCAGGGTTGTACCAAAGCGGGTAAGTGGCACGAACCGGGCCGTTGAACTCAAATACGGAAGGATGGATCCACAGTCGCCGTATTGGGTGCAGAGCGATCCCGCTGTTCGGCGGTTGCCCTTGCCAGTTTCGAAGGGGAAGATCGTAGTTGTACCAGAGAAATGCCAGTTTGCCTGTATCAGAAAAGGTAAAGTGACGCTCGGAAATCGAGAGCGCCAGTATCTGCGGAGCGCAGACGACAAGAAACACCGCCACGCTCAGAACGATCCTGCGCCGATGTTTCTTTGATTTGTTCAGCAGAAAGGCGACCGCGAGAAAGATAAAGCCCATCGGGAACATTACAGCTTTAACAAGATAGCCAAGGCCGAGCACCAGCCCGAAGAGCACATACAATAACGCGCGGTTCTGCGTCGCCAGCTTCAGTCGAATCAACAGGCCCGTTGCGACGAAAACAAGAGCTGCCAGGCATAAGTCGGGATTAATCAGATAAAGGATATTGCCGACCGTGAGCCAGAGAAATAGCGCATAACCAAAGATCCAGAGCTGAAAATCAGAGAGTCTGGATGCAGGGTATCGCGCGTTGAACGCCCGCGTTTCCCGATACCGCAAGGCGGTGGCCCAAAAGAACTCGAAGGCAGCCATGGCGAAGAGGAATACGATGAAGTTCATGATGTGGACAACGGGATACTCCCATCGGATGGATGGTTTGCAGATTCCAAGAACCAATGCCAGAAGCCACGCATAAAACGGCCCCCAATACCCATTGACTATCATCGCCCAATCATGGCGCCCGTATGCCCGGGCAAGGTCTAAATAGGACATTCCGTCGGGAGTGATGCTGTTGCGTACCGCAAAGGTCTGAACGCCGGCCAGCAACACTGCCAGCAACCGATAAAAACCGCGCGCCTGACGGCATTCTCGAGAGTTGCTGAGTTGTGCGTCCCGTGAGGAGGAGACAGCGGATTCGGATGTGAGTTGCGGGACGGAATTCATCCTCTTCAGCCCCTGCTCCTAGATTGGCTTTCGGCAGAGGACCTGATATTGGCCGCCCAGGGGAAGACGCGATAGTGCGAACTCCACCGGACGAAGCCACTTCAAGAACCGTGGAAACAAGAAATGATAGTCAACACCAAGTAGGTCGAATCCACCTTTGCGAACGAGACCGCAGGCCTCTCGCGGAGTAAGCATGATGGCATCGTCGTCGAACGCGCAGCGGGACATAATAAAGCGAGTTGCGGGATTCCACGGGTTGTTCTCCCACAGCGCCAACACGCCGCCAGGCCGCAGGCAGCGGTAGATGTATTCGACCGCGCCGATGCGTTCAGGGACCGGAATGTGGTGGAACACCCCGTTGCAATATGCCATATCAGTGCTGCCATCCGGGCGGTACTCAATCGTGGAGAAGAACGAGCATTTCCGCGACCGATCCTGCTGTCTGGCAATCTCAACGGACCTCGTAGAGAGCTCAACGCCCACCACGTTACGTACACCCGGCACCTGGCAAAGCAACTGCGAGGTATCTCCCGTGCCGCAGCCGTAGTCCAAAACTGTGCGCGGATTCTCGCGCAACGATTTAAGTTTTCCGCGCAAGGCCTTAAGGCGCGCGCTCGCGAAGTACTCCTTGTCCTCTCCAGTCAGAGAGAGGGCCGCATTCAAATGAGCGTCGTAGTTGTCGGCAAAGGTATCGAAATATGAGGAAGATGTATTCATTGCCGGCGTAAACGCAAAACACTCAGGAAAAAGCTAAAGAAGATGGATTGCACACCCAATGTGAGAAACAGGGAGGCAGGAATAGCAATGCGCAGGGTCCGCGAAATCTCCAACGGGCCAAAATGGACCGAACTCCAGATATGCATCGCGTAGATGGATCCAACCAATCCAATCGCCGTCACAATAGAGCCCGCGAACAACCCGGCTTCCAAAGAAATGAAACGCGACAGTCGGCCCAATCGAGAAAGGGGTGGGTGCAGGCCTTCAGCGACGACAAATAACTTGGTGAACACGGCGAACGCTATTGCCTGAAAGCCCAAGAGAATGGCCACGGTGGCATACAACAGTGTGTGGACATCGAACACTACCCGGCCCACTTTTCTGGGGCCAGGCAGCAACCAAGCTCCAACGAGAATGCCCACCATCATAAGAACAATTCCCGGATATAAAAATAACCAGCGCGGACTATACAGCAGAAGGAAACGAAGGTGACGCCAACCGTCACTCCAAGTGCGCAGATGCGGAGCACGATTGCGTCCGTCGGGCGCCAGCGATGTCGGCACTTCGCAAGCGGACATCCGCAACAGTGACGCCTTCACGATCATTTCGCTCGCGAACTCCATTCCCGTGGTACGCAATGCCATGCGTTCGTATGCTGTTTTGCTGAAGGCACGTAGGCCGCAATGGAAATCGCTGCAAGGACTCTTAAAAAAGAGCTTTCCGATCGTGGAGAGAACGGGATTCCCCAGATACCTGTGCAGGGCAGGCATAGCTCCGGGAAGAATGCCTCCGCGAAACCGATTGCCGACGACCAAGTCGTGGCCGAGACGAAGCTTTTCAACAAATCGCGGAATATCGTTGAAATCGTAACTGGCATCCGCATCTCCCATGATGACGTACCGGCCTCGGGCAGCGGCGATTCCTCCCATGAGGGCACTTCCGTATCCCTTTGTCTGGACGTGGACGACAATCGCTCCCAGGCTTCCGGCGATACTGGTTGAGCCGTCGGTGCTTCCGTTGTCGGCCACAATGATTTCTCCGCGAATTCCTGCGGACTCAATTGCGCCTCGCGCTTTCAGAATACAAAGCGCAATCGTTTCTGCTTCATTCAAGCAGGGGAGAACCACCGAAAGCTCGACCTCTTCATGTATCTGTCCGGCTGCAACCGGAACGTATAGGTCCCGAGTGGCCAGGGCTAGAGTTGCCATAACGGTCTCTCCAAACGATTTAGAGCCTGAAAAGTCTTCGCTTCTGAATATCACATCGGTATTGCATGGCAAGTATCAACAAAGCTGACCGGGTTGAAGGAAGTTAAACGGGCGAGTGGCGGAATTCCAAGCCAAGCTAGAAGGAACACGATTGGAAAAAGGCGCGGATGTGATGCTTCGGGTTCAGTCCACTTTGATCAGCATGCAGGTGACGTCGTCGTGTTGGGGTGTGGCTCCCACGAAGATGTCTAGGTCGGCCATCATGCGGTGCAGCAGTTCGGCTGGAGTGTCATTGGCTCCGGCGTTTAGAACATTCAGCATGCGGGTTTCGCCGTACTCCTGATCGGTGCTGTTTGTGGCCTCGACCAATCCGTCCGTGAATATCAGCAGCCAGTCGCCGGGCCTCAGCGAAGCGTTGCCAGAGTCGTAGGTGGCATCATCTTTAATGCCGAACGGCAAACCGCCAGCGATGAAACGTTCTACTTCACCCGTCGCGCGACGCAGGACTGGATTGTTGTGTCCTGCATTGATGTAGGTGAAAACCCGGCTGGCGGGATCGAACTCGGCGAGGAACGCCGTGGTATAGCGCAGACCTCCCTGACTGTTTGTGCAGGCGTAGTGGTTCAAGCCCTGCGCCAGATCGCGCAATGTTGAGGAGGTCGCGGACAACGTCCGCAAACTGGCTTGCATGGTCGCCATGAGGAGGGCAGCGGGAATGCTTTTGCCTGCCACATCGGCGACGACGAAGAGGAAGCTTGTTTGCGCCGAGGCGGGGCGGGGGAAGATGTCGTAATAGTCGCCGGCAACGGTGTTCGCGGGAC
>Ga0134125_10001535_pt1 | contig 28211 bp, 26 predicted proteins | sample KB31751_FD_96464 | JGI IMG/M metagenome (GOLD analysis project Ga0134125, IMG submission 96464) | Terrestrial soil microbial communities with excess Nitrogen fertilizer from Kellogg Biological Station, Michigan, USA - KB3-175-1 | ecosystem: Environmental > Terrestrial > Soil > Unclassified ... | reverse complement strand
GTTCCGGCGCGGACCAAAGTCATACCTAACTCAATCGCCAGGTCTTTGGCCTCGATGTCGAGGTCGTAAACAATCTCCATATGATCGGAGATGAAACCGATGGGCGCGACCACAACCTGCCGGATGCCGAGCGAGCGGATTTTGCGCAGATAGTCGAGGATATCGGGCTCCAGCCACGGCTGGCTGGGCGCACCGCTGCGGCTTTGGAAGACGAGCTTCCAGTGCTCCACACCGCATTGCTCGGCGACCAGGCGGGCCGTTTCCTCCAACTGTTTTTGATAGTCGCTCGTTTCGGCAAGCGACAGAGGAAGGCTGTGGGCCGTGAAGATGACGTAGATCTTTTGCCCTGCGGGAAAACGAGAGAGTGCTTCGCGGAGCCGTTCGGCGGAGGGCTCGATGAAATGCGGATGGTTGTAGAAGACGCGCAGCTTGTCCACTTGCGGGGCGGCATCGCCGACTGCCTGACGCGCCTGCTCGATGTTCTCGCGATACTGGCGGCAGCCGGAATAGGAACTGTAGGCCGAGGTCACAAAGCCAAGCGCGCGTTGAATGCCGTCGGACTTCATCTGTTGCAGCGCTTCTTTCAGGAACGGATGCCAGTTGCGGTTTCCCCAGTAAACGGGCAAGGGCGGCCCGAATCGTTCCAATTCGGCTTGTAGGGCCGCGATCAAAGCGCGGCATTGATCGTTAATAGGGCTTTTCCCGCCGAAGTGATGGTAGTGTTGGGCTACTTCAAGCAACCGCTCGTACGGCGTGTTCCTTCCCCGGGTTACGTTTTCGAGAAACGGCATCACATCTTCGGGACGCTCCGGTCCGCCAAAGGAGACTACCAGGAGAGCTTGATACGGCGCGTCATTTGGGGAACTCATTTACGGTTCTGAATTTGATGTTACTGCGCGGGCGATCGTATACATTGGACATTCGATGGCCACAGCCTTCTCTCCTTACCCGCCGGAGGTGGATGCTCACATATGGCGCGGCTACCGTCCGGTGAAGGGGCAATTGAAAATCGGGATTGCGCTGCCGGATATTCGGCGCGCGCCGCTATGGGCGGCCCAGGTGCTGAATCTATTAATTGCCGAGACCGCGGTGAAGCTGGACGTGGTCTACCGGTTCGACGGATTCCCCCAGGCAAAATGGTTTCATCGCTTGGCCCATAAGTCATTCCGGGAAGTGGCGATTGCGGCGAGGCCGGCGTGTTGCTTTATCGATGTGGAGTATGAGCCGGATTCCGGTTTGACGGAGGACGCCCGGAGCACCATCGCGGAGCGAGGTCTCGACGTGCTGGTATGGGGCGATCATGCGCCGCTCATAGGGACTGCAAACGGGCTGGCGCGATTTGGCACCTGGAGCTTTGTATTTGAGGGAGCAACGCTGAAACTGCAGCGATCGGACGAGGATTTTTCGTCGCCTACTGTGCTTGGCTCCTATCAGGCGCCGGCACCGTCCGATGCGCTGAGCGAAATGGCCGCACCGCTGCTGATTCGTGCGTTTCTGGACGAACTCGATCGCGAGCAAGGAATGAAGGCTCCGGGCTTCGCGGCTCCTGTAGCCGATGCGAAGCCCTTCTATCGGGATGGCGCCTGGTATTTACAGGCCAATGCAGGCGAGCCGAATCCGGAAATATTCTTGTTCTACAGCGACTCGGCCGAAGGGCCATGGCGGTATCATCCGGCCAACCCCGTTTGCTCGAATGCGGCGGAGGCAGCAACTTACGGATTGGTGCCCGATTGAGGATCGCCCGCCGACGGCACGTTCGGAGCATGGATGAAATACTTTCCGAATACCGTTCCGTTGCCCGTCACGTAATCATAACCGCCGTTTGAATGATAGATGCCGTTGAAACCCGGAATTCTGTCGTGGAACACGCGATGTTTTGTCGCGCCCGCATACTGCTGCGCCGCTTGCGCATAAATGTCATAGTTCACGTTGCCGAGGCGGCCGCCTAAATGCTCGACTTCGAGCGCGAGCAGACCAGCAAGCTCAGGAGCGGAAGCGCTGGTGCCAATGAGCCCTACCGGAGCACCGCCAACGACGGCGACTACAAAGCTGCGGTCGGGGCTGCAAGGGGTCAGTGTGCCGAACGGGCATCCGCCCATTTGCATGGAAACATCAGGAACAGTGCGCCATTGGGAATTGGTATTCACCAACCGCTGGTAAACAGGCTTGCGGTAGAAGATACTCTTGCCACCACCTGAACCCCAGTAGCCGCCCTCAGCCAGATTGCCGGTTACATACGGATCGAAGGGCGCTAACGCATCGCCATCGGCATTCTCACCAACGTATTTCGATTCGAGGCTTTCGCTTGACGGATCGAACGTGGTTTCGAGGTTGGTCCCGCCGACCGCGGTTACGTAAGGGCTCGACGCGGGGGTTTCGACACTCGGCACGAAGTGCCCGACTACGACCGGCGTCTTTTGCGGCGGCGTAGTGAAGTAATCGAGCGATGGAATGCCGAGGCCTCCTTCATCGCCGGAACTGGCGACAAATGTGATTCCCTGCGCATTGCCTTGCTTGAATATCTGATCGTAAATTTTCAGGATCCAGGAGTAATCGACGCCATCGTTATATTCGGGGGAGTAACCAAGTTCCGGACCGCCGAATGAAGAGCTGACGATATCGACGCGATTCTCTTCAACGATGTCGAGATATCCGGAAAGGATTGAATCGTCGCCGAGATCGGGGATGTTGTAGAGCACGATGGTGGATCCCGGGGCCATGCCGCCAGCCTGTTGGATATCGAGTTCCACTTCGGAAGAGGCGTCGTTGTTTGTTGGATCGAACGCCGCGCCGCCATGGACACGCCGGCGAATAATTTTGGGCGGATTGATTTTCTCGTGGCCGAAGTATAACTGCATGTCGAGAGGACTGTAATCGGAGGACATCAGAATGCCGATGGTCGCGCCCCGGCCGCACAGCACGCGCGCCGACGGAAAATCGTAAGCCTGTTTCAGATCGTCGAACCAATAGGGCCCGAACCCGCCGTAGCGGTTTTGCGGGTCGGCCTGGGCCACCGCCGCCACTTTATGGACGTGGACGTGATGCCACACCATCGGCGAGAACTGGGCGATCATGGCGCCCGATTCGGCTAGTACAGAGGGCATTGCAATTGCGCCGCGAGCCATTAAACCGGTTTTTCCGCTGGCAGTGCGGCCATTCCAAAGACGCATTCCGAAGGTGTTTTCGACGGAGGCGGCGGGGCCTTCGACGCGAACTCCTTCTGAGTTGGTGGAAGTGACATTCAAACCATAGGACTCAAGCGTACGCGTAACGCGTTCGATATCGACCGGATTAGCACCGAAACGTGCGCGAAACGCAGCAGGTGTAAGCCATTTGTGATAATTCGGCGACTTCGGGTCCTGCTGGGTAGCCAACAACTGCTCCAATTGATCGGTATGGCGCAACGGCAGATATACATTGAACTGGACTATCTGACCTGATGCTGCCCGAGTAGTTGGCTGCAGGCGCTCAAGCGCAAAAGCATTTCCGGCAGTCAAGATACCGCATAAAACAACTATGGCGGCACACAGGGGAACGGATGAATATTTCAAAACAGGCCTCCTCAACGCAACCCCCCATAACCCAAAACGAAGGGATAGCCCGGTCAGCGTATCACAGGACTTAGGTTTGAATAAAGCGGGATGTTTTCCAGTATCGAAGGAGTAGTACTGACAACTAGCTGCGCCAAGGGAGGTCGAGGACCTGCTCCCGGTGGGTGAGATCGCCGCCGATGACATGGAGTTTTAATTTCGCGCTTGTGGGTGTGAAATGAGCTTCGGTCCAGCCGACCGGCTCGGAATCTTTGAAGTTGTAGCCAACGGCGGGGAGGTTTACGAGGTGGACGCCATCCTGCTTTTCGTAATGCCAGGCGTGGGTGTGTCCGTAGAACACGGCTTTCACGTTTTTGGCTGAGGTGACGATCTTGAGGAAGCGCTCAGCGTCCACGAGGCCGTTGTCGTCGTTGGGATCCGGGTCGTGATGCACGACGACGATAGCCGGTTTGGAGGCAGTTGATTTCAAGTAGTTCGTCAGCCAATCGCGCTGGGAGTTGCCGAGCTGGCCGGGAACGACGTTGGTGGCTAGCAGAGAATCGAGCAGAATCACCTGCATCGGCCCGGCATCGAAGGCAAGCACGAATTTTTTTTCTACCGGCTGCACTTCGCCTTCAACCGATGCAAACGCGCTGCGGCAGTTCTTGCGGTCGTCGTGGTTGCCGAGAATGATGGCCAGCGGGATGGTACCGGCCGGTTGGAGCAGGCCCGTAAGCGCTTCGTAGTCGGCGGGCATTCCTTCCCGGCGCGCGAGGTCGCCGGCGATGAGCATGGAATCGAACGGCTGTGCCTTCACCTCTGAAAGCACCTTCTTCAAATTTTCGTGGGGGTGGAAGCCGCGAAACTCGTCGCCCGCATCGGCGGCAATGTGGACATCGGACAGCAGCGCCCAATGAACTTCCGATTTCGGCTCGGCAAACGCGGCGCGTGCGAGAATCGGCGCGGCAATCCCTGCCACGGCGCCTTTGAGAAACGAGCGGCGATCAAACAAAAACGGCATTAGTTTAAAGCCTCGGCGGAGTGGATTCTTTAGCACTCAGAAGACGTTTCACATCTTCCAATTCGCGTTTCAGTTTACTACCGCGGCGGACGAGCGTACCGACGTAGATGAGAATAATCGCCCAAGCGGCCAAAAAGCCGTAGAACATGAAAGTTAGATTTCGAGTGTCCATTTCAATCCTTCTCCTAGGCGTGCGCCAACCGTCGCAGCGCGTCGATTTCGCGGGCGTTTTCTTCCTGCTTCATGCGGATGAGCACCAGAGCCGCCGCGATCAGCAGGAATGCAAAAAGATCGCGAAAGATCATCGATTGCATTGCCGGATCGATGTGGCCGCCACCGGTTCGAACGTCAAGCACGGGGCCGGGATGCTGGGTGCGGAACCATTCAATCGACTTCCAGACGACAACGACATCGACCGTGCCAAAGATGGAAAACGCCGCCGATAAGCGACCGCGCCGGGTAGGCTCGTCGATCGCCTGGCGCAACAACAGGTAGCCAACATAAATCAAAAGACACACGAACATCGCGGTAAGCCGCGGATCCCATGTCCACCAGATGCCCCAGATGATGCGCGCCCAAATGCTGCCGGTAACAACGTTCATGAAGGCAAAAACCAGCGCTACTTCATTGATGGAGGCAGACGCAGCATCGAATGCCAGCTTTCCGGTGGTGAGATAGCCGATGCTGAATATCATGCCGATGAAGAATCCGGTCAAACAGGTGATACCCGCCGGAATATGCAAATACATGATGCGGTAAATAGCTCCCTGCGCGGCTTCATCAGGCAAGACGTCGAAGATGCCGTGAAGATTAAAAAAGAAGAACAGGGCTCCGGCAGCCAGCAAGACATAGGTCAATTTGTCACGCATAAAAAAACTTCTTTCTTCTAGTTCACCAAAATTATTTCCGCCAAAGCGACGGCGAGACATGTAAAAACGATATCGAATACGAGCAGCACCCGCAGCCACATAAAATTGAATGCCTGATTCGTCAAAAACAGATTGGTCATCTCTATGGAAGCAATCAGCAGCGGAATCAGCAGCGGATAGATAATGACCGGCAGCATCAACTCGCGCAGCCGGAGATTGATGGTCAAAGCGCCAAACACGGATCCGATGACGCAGATGCCCCAGGTGGCAAAGACGCAAACCGCCAGCAAACTCCAGGGCTGTTTGAGCCAGTTCGTATCATAGAAAATCCCATATACAAAAAACGATATGGCTTCAACCACCAGGAGCAGCAGGGCGCTCGTAATCGCCTTGCCGATGACGAGACTGGCTGCCGACAAAGGTGACGAAAGCAGCGCGTCCAGGCACTCGTTGGGCATTTCGCGCGCGAAGCCGCGGTTAAACACGAGCGCGCCGGCGAAAGAAAAGCACAGCCAGAGCAGGCCGCCGGAAATATCTTTCGTTTCTTCGGGGCTAAGGTCGAAAGCGAAGCTGAACAGCAGCAGAATGACGACCGCAAAAGCGCCGGCGGAATTCAGAGATTCCTTGGTGCGGAGCTCGATGGCGAGGTCTTTGCGCGCGATTGAGAGCGCTTGCGAGAAAGCGTTCATCGGCGGCTAGAGACCACCTAATTCGGTATGTTCGCGATATAAGAAGCCGGGATCTTCGAGCATCTCGCGGGTGCGTTCGCCGGCGTGGCGCAGCTTGCCCTGTTCGATAAGCGCGACGTGAGATGCGATTTCCATGGCCTCGCGAAGCTGGTGAGTGGAAAACAGGATGGTCGCGCCGCGATCGCGGGCATCGCGCAAGAGTTCGCCCAACATCTTGATGGCGCGATCGTCGAGTGAAGTAAACGGCTCGTCGAGAAGGAAAAGCCGCGGAGAAGCAAGAAACGTACGGGCTAACGCGAGGCGCTGACGCATCCCGCGTGAGTACTGGCGCACGGGGATGTTGGCGACGCGCGCAAGGTCAACACGTTCGAGCCACGCGGAAACGGTTTGCTTTTCCTTGGGAACGTTGAGTGCGGTCGCAAAGAAATCGAGATTTTCTTTCGCGGTCAAATCTTCATAGACGCCGATGCCATGGCCGAGAAAGCCAATGGCGCGGCGCGCTTCGCTGCTGCGCGGCTTGGAACCAAGCACCGCGATGCTGCCCTTTTGAAAAGGAGACAGGCCGGCGAGTACTCGCAGCAGCGTGGTTTTGCCGGCGCCGTTGCGACCGAGAATGGCGCAGCAGCTTCCTTCTTCAATTTTCAGCGTGTAATCGCGAAGGGCTGGATAATCGCCGTAATATTTCCAAACGCCTTCGAGCGAGATAGCAGCGGGCATCAACGGTGGAGTTACCTTCCCGTGTCGCGCACAGGCGAGGAACGATATAAGAGGACGGCGGCGATACCGAGCAACCCCATACCCAAACCGACCAGCCAACCGAGGTGATGATAAACGGGTGGATTGTTCTCCGACACTTGCGGACGGTCGGCATCATCTTCATCGGCTGCCTGGTCACCCTGGCCGAGCGTTCCCGTTCCCGTTATGTTCAAAGTGAAAGCGGGGCTGGTGAGATCGTAAATCATGGCCTGCGTCTGCGGTTCCTGGCCGAGCGAGCGGACGTCGGAGCTTTGCACCGTAACACCGGGAGGAACAACCAAACGAACCGGGGCGTCGGGCTGACCTTTGATGCGAACGGTGCGGCCGCGGAAAGTTTCGGGCGAGCCAACTGGGAGAACGTAGCTGATTTCGAACTGCGTTTGCCCGGGCTTGATGGCGTAGTTGACCTTAAATACGTTATCTTCTTCTGTTTTCTCAGCGGGCCGGGAAAGCGGCATACCGCCAGGGCCTTGGACCTGCACTCGCACTTGGCCGTTCGCGGCAGGCGGCAGGAAGAAGCGCGCTTCGCCGGTTTCCGGATTGGAGAACGTCTGGTTGCTGCTGTTTTCGACGATGAGCGTTTCGTTTACCGATGTCTGGCTTTCCGACGGTTGAACGACGATCATGTGCTGCGAGATCTGCGCAGCGGCTGCGGATTTGGTGGCGTTATAGACGCGAACACTCACGCCCGAAGTGGGAATGTTCGGCGTCAGCAGCATATTGTAGGTGACGCCCTGATACTCGGCTTGAATCAGTTGCGGCCCACCGCCGGGCTGATCGTGCTCGAACCGGAAGTGGCCTTGCGCATCGCTCGTGGTTTGGCCGAGCGTCTGCATACCTTGCGCGCCGGGTTTAACCAGCGTTAGAGCAACAGAAGCTTGAGGCTGGTTGGTGGTGCCGTTGAGAACGGTTCCGTCGATTGCGGCAAAAAGGGGCGTGGCAAGAAGGAAAAGGCTGCAGAGTAGCCGGACCCGAGCGCGGTAAAGGCCGGTCGCTAACGCTTCCGGCTCCTTGGGAAAAAAATAGCGTTTCATGCGGTCATGGCCTTTCCGCATTCGCCGCAGAACCGCATCGATCTGGGAAACGTTGCTCCGCAGTGAGGGCACTTGTTCTGTGGCTGCATTTTGGCCGGAGGGGCCGCGCGGCGCGTGGCGAGCCCGAGCTTTTTGGCCGTTTCTTCCATCTGGGCAAGAACGCCAGCGAGCTCAGTTTGAAGCGTCACTTTGGCGCGCTGGTAATCTTCATCCGACAACTTGCCGAGGCGATATTCGAATTGAAGATCGCGCAAATTATCGTAGATAGCCGACTTGCGATCTTCGAGATGCTGCAGCGGCGAAACCGGAATAGGATCGGGAATATCGGCGGGCCGAACAAATAAGGTGAAAACAAGAATGCCGGCGATCAACAGCGCGGCGAACACAATTGTCATTTCGGTTTGCTTCGCCCGCCTGGGGAAATTTCATCCGGCTCATCCAATTCCGATTCGATCTGATCGCGAAAACGGTCGAGCACGGCGCGGTCGGAGGCACTGACTGCTTCAGGCCCTTGCTGCTTGTTGCGGCGCACCCACCAGGAATAAATAAAGAAACCGAGGACCAGCGCGACGCCGGGCATAATCCATGTGAGCAAGCCCCAGCCGGTGGCGGGCGGCGCAGCGAGCGCCACAACGCCCTGCTCTTTCACTATGGTGTTGAGGATGGTTGTATCGCTCATGCCGGAATCGGTCATCTTCTTCAGGCGAGCGCGCATCGGTTCCGTGTACTCGCAATGGAGCATGGGACACGTGGCCACAGTGTTCCGGCAGACGCCGCAGCGGCAGGCAAGCTTCTCGCCGACACGTGCCACCGCGGGGGTCAACAGAGAAGAAGCGTCTTGCGCCAGAATGCAACCGAGTGCCAGAAAAAACCCTACGATGAGTCTACGATTCGACCGTAGCAGGCTGGCTAGCAACACCTACAACCTCCGTGCGCGCATACTGATAGCGCACTTTACTCGGGATGAGACAAATAATCGTGCCGAAAAGAACAACAAAGAACCCAATCCAGACCCAGGAAACCAGCGGAAGCTGATACATCTGGAACGTAGCCTTTTTTCCGTCCGGCATGACTCCGGAATAGACGATGTAAAGATCTTCCCTCAGACCGCGCCGCAAACCGACCAATGTATTTTGCGACTGGCTGGATTTATAGAGCCGGATCTCGGGCTCCAATAAATCGATCTGCTTGCCGTTGCGATACACCTCTACAGCAGCATGGCTGAATTCGTAATTTGCGTTGTCGCCATCGTTGACGCTGGCAAGTTTCAGGTCGTAATGACCGAAGCGGACGGTCTCGCCGAGGCCGAGGTTGCGAATCTCATGCAGATTAAACGCGCTCCCGGTAAACCCGACAAAGATGGCGACGATGCCCAGATGGACGAGATAACCGCCATAGCGGCGCGTATTACGCCAGGTGAGTTCAACGGCCGCATGAGGCAGGGCCAGTTTTTCTTTGGTCTGGATGGCGCGCGAGCCTTTCCAGAATTCGCCGAGGATGGTGGCGATAACAAAGGCGCAGAGCCCGAACGACAACAGAGCCGTAGGATGATGGATGCCGCCGAAGCCAAGCGCGGCAACGGCGGCGATGGCGATGATGGTGGGAACGAGAAACGCGCGTTTCAGGCTATCGAGAGAGCTGCGCCGCCAGGCGATGAGTGGCCCCACGCCGGTGAGGAACAAGAGGAACAGCCCAATAGGAATTTCGACGCGCAGGTAATAAGGCGTGTCGATCGTTTCCTTCTCGTTCGTGAGCGCCTCCATGATGACCGGGAACAAGGTGCCCCAGAGGATGCCGAAGGAACCGGCGAGCAGGATGACATTATTGAAAAGAAAACTGGATTCGCGCGACACGACGCTTTCGAGCTTGGTTTCGCTCTTGAGAAATGGAAGATTGCGAATAATGGCGAAAGCGATCAGTGCAAGAGCTACCAGCAAAAACGTAGTGAAATACGGCTTAATAGGCGACTGTGCGAAGGCGTGGACCGATTGAACAAGCCCGGTACGGGTGAGCGTGGTGCCCAGAATGCTAAGCAGGAAGGTCGCGGAAACAAGCACCATGTTCCAGACCTTCATCATTCCCTTCTTTTCCTGCATCATTACGGAATGGAGGAAGGCAGTGGCGGTGATCCAGGGCAGAACGGCCGCATTTTCAACCGGATCCCAGCCCCAATACCCGCCCCAGCTTAAAACTGTGTAAGCCCAAGCCATGCCGAGCGTGACACCAATGGTCAGAAACAGCCAGTTGACAATGGCCCAGCGGCGGACGGTGTGAATCCAGCCTTCGCCGGGCTGATGGGTCAGCAGCGAACCCATGGCAAACGCGAACGGCACGATGGTGCCGACATAGCCGAGATAAAGCATCGGTGGATGGGCGGCCATGGTCCACCACTGCAGCAGAGGATCGAGACCGTGACCATCGGGAACGGCGACAATGCCACCGCCGGACATTAAAACGCGGAAGGGGCTAAGAAGGAAAACGATGAGGCTGGTGAAAAAAGCCTCGGTGACCATCAGGATCGCGATGACGATGGGCATCATGGCGCGGAATTTGCGCCGGTTCGTCCACACAGCCAGTGCGGAGTAGGAGGCAAGCAGCCAGCTCCAGAGCAGGAGCGAACCTTCCTGGCCGCCCCACCAAGCAGTGAGCTTGTAGAGCGGCGACATGGCCTTGTTGCTGTGGCCCCAAACGTAGGCGAGGCGGAAATCGCCTGCCATCAGCGAGTAAACCAAACAAGCGGAGGCGATGGTAAGGAGAATCCAGACGCTATAGACCGCGCGGCGCGCGCTAACCACGAGGAAGGGCCGCTGACCGTATTTGCCTGCTAGAGCGGCGCCGGCGGCGAAAATCGAAAGGCAGAAGGCGAGCAGAATCGAAAGCGCGCCCAGATTTTCCATGTGAAAAATTCCTTGCTTATCTTTATAAGGTTATCCGGCAGACCCCGCAGCTTTCGGCAGCGCCATCCGATCGGTCACTTTCGCGGGAGCGCTGGAGGGATGAGAGAGATTCTGCTGAGGCGGCTTTGCCTCGTATTTAGAAGCGCATTTGGCCTGCACTTTCTGTGCTTCGAATACCCCATCCGACCCAAGGCGGCCATCGGCGATTGCTTGCGCCCCGCCCTTGAACGTATCGGGCAGCGGGTCGGTACCGCGATAGACAACCTTTAACTGCTGCGGTCCCTGATGCAAGACAAAGCTTACGCCCGACGTGGCTTTCACAATGGAGCCGGGCTCCACATTGCCGGCAACGCGGAGGCGCTCGCGATGCGCGGTGGTTCCTAATTTTTCGAGCTCGGGAATGGTCTTGTAGTACGTTTGCGTCTCGGTGACGCCACCGACCGCAAGCCAGACGAGTGCGCCCACAATAAGGGCTGTAAGAAGGCCGAACTTCAAATAGGCATTCATAACGGTTGAAGAGCTTACTTTTCAGTATAGACGCCCGAAACGGGAGAGGGGTGGATAGGAACCGATCCCTGACAGAATTGTAAAAAGGAATTGTAAAAAATTGGTTGGCCGGTCGCTCACGCTTCCGGCTCCTTGGGCGACGCAGGCATCGCCCCTACGAAAAGGCGGCATCCACTGCCACCTGGTAGCCGCTGGCCAGGCGGTTCGTTTCGTTGGCCATGCCGACGACGGCCATCAACTCGCCGAACATTTCGTCCGTCATGCCTTTCTTGCGGGCTCCGGCAGTATGGGAGGCAATGCAGTAGTTGCACTGGTTTGTGACGCTTACCGCGACGTAAATTAGTTCTTTCGTCAGAGCATCGAGCACTCCGGGCGCCATCACCTCTTTAATGCTCTCCCAGGTTCTCTTCAATGTGACGGGGTCGTGTGCCAGCACTTTCCAGAAGTTGTTGACGTGATCCGTTTTGCGGATCGCCATAATGTCGTCGTAGACCGCCCGTACCTCGGGCGTTGCGTCCGCGTATTCAATGAGTCGTAAATTTGCCATTTGAGTCTCCGCGCCGATCGCTTGCAGCGCTCCTTCATACAATAACGATCATGCGGTTATCAAAATTGAGCGAGGACGAGATCCAGCTTGCCCTCGGCGAACTGAAGAACTGGCAAGTGCGGGAAGGCAAGCTCCATCGGGAGTATCGCTTCGCCGATTTTGTCCATGCGTTCGGCTTTATGGCTACTTCCGCCATTGCCATCGAAAAAAAGAACCATCATCCGGAATGGTCGAATGTCTATAACCGCGTGACTGTCGACCTGACCACGCACGATTCCGGCGGCATCACGCAGAACGATGTCGATCTCGCCAAGCTGCTCGATTTCATCGCGGAGAAACTTCAATAGACAGCGTGATGATAAAGACCCGTCTTTTCACTTTTTTGTTCTGCTGCATTTTTGCCACCGCCGCGTGGGCACAACCAAATGCCATAGTTCCTTATGACGCCGCGCCCTGGCTGGACCAAGCCATCAACGATGCCGTTAAAGAAGAATTGATTCCCGGTGCAGTTCTGGTAGTGGGCCATAGCGGGCAGGTGATCTACCGCAAGGCTTACGGGTATCGCGCGCTCGTTCCCAAAAAGGAAACGATGACCACCGACACCATTTTCGATGTCGCGTCGTTGACGAAGGTGGTCGCCACGATGCCATCCATCATGAAGCTTTTTCAGGAAGGCAAGATCCGCCTTGACGATCCGGTGACGAAATACATTCCGGAATTCGAGGGCGGCCATTCGCACATCACCGTTCGTAATTTGATGACGCATTTCTCGGGCATGCCGCCCGATCTCATTCTGGAGCCGCGCTGGAGCGGATATCAAACGGGAATCGAAAAAGCCGTTCACGAGATGCCCGTTAATCCTCCCGGCAGCCATTTCACCTACAGCGATATCAATTTCATTCTGCTTGGCGAAATTGTGCACCGCGTCAGCGGCGAAATGGAGAACGTCTACGCGCACGATAATATTTTCAAGCCGCTGGGCATGAATGAATCGGAATTTCTGCCGCCGGCTTCGCTGATTCCGAGAATTGCGCCGACTGAAATCAATCCGGACACCGGCAAGCCCTTCCGCGGAATCGTACACGATCCAACCTCCCGTTATATGGGTGGCGTCGCCGGTCATGCAGGGCTTTTTTCAACAGCCGACGATCTGGCCCGCTATTGCCAGATGTGGCTGAACAACGGATGGATTGCCGATCGCGATACCGGAAGCAAGATGCAGGTCTTCAGCCAGATGACCATACGTAAATTCGAAGAACCCGGGACGCCGCCCGACCAACCGATTTTGCGCGCGCTCGGCTGGGACATCGATTCGCCGTTTTCGAGCAATCGAGGCGAACTCTATCCTATCGGCTCCTTCGGCCACACTGGCTTCACCGGCACGTCTATTTGGATCGACCCGACCACTAACAGTTACGTCGTACTGTTGACGAACTCCGTGCATCCTCATCGCGGCAAGTCGATCCTTTCCCTTCGCTGCCGCGTCGCGACGATCGTGGCGGGTTCCTTCGGCGTCGATACGCCAGGTGTAAGCCTCACTTCGTATAACGAAACCATGGCAATGGCCGGCGTGCATCGCGATGTCGCCAGGAACGCCGAGACGCTCACTGGTCTCGATGTTCTGGAAGAGGAACACTTCGCGCCATTGCTGGGCAAGCGGGTTGGCCTGATTACGAATCAAACGGGACTGGATCGCGAAGGCAAGCGAAATGTGGATGCGATGCTGACCGCCGGCATCAAGGTCACTACGCTGTATTCACCGGAACACGGATTGGCCGGGGTGGCCGATTCCGCTGTGGCCAGCAGCCGCGACCCGAAAACGGGATTGCCTATTGTGAGCTTGTTTCAACCGAACCAGAAGCGCATTCCTGCCGCTGCATTGAAAAAGGATGATGTCCTCGTATACGACATTCAGGATGCCGGCGCTCGCTTCTACACTTATTCCTGCACTCTTCTTTATGCCCTGCAGGAGGCCGCAAAAGTGCATAAGCCGTTTTATGTGCTTGATCGTCCGAACCCCATCACCGGTACGCATGTGGAAGGGCCGATGCTCGATCCAAATCTGCATTCATTTGTCGGTTGCTATGCGATGCCGCTGCGTCACGGCATGACCTTCGGCGAACTTGCCACAATGGCCAATGCCGAGCAGCACTGGGGCGCCGATCTACACGTCATTAAGATGCGCAACTGGCAGAGGGGCGATTGGTTCGATTCAAGCGGGCTGTTTTGGGTGAATCCGTCGCCGAATATGCGTAGCCTGACCGAAGAATTACTCTATCCGGGCATCGCGATGCTGGAGTATGCGACGAATTATTCAGTAGGCCGCGGGACGGACGATCCCTTTGAGCAGGTGGGGGCGGATTGGATTGACGGCCGCGCACTGGCAAAAGAACTGAATGCTCATTTTATTCCAGGCGTGCGGGTGTACCCAACTCGTTTTGTACCCACTGCGTCTCACTTGAAGGGCCGCGAGGTAAGCGGCGTTCGGTTCGTGATTACGAACCGGCAGTTGTTCGATAGCGTGCGGCTGGGTTTGGAAGTAGCGGTGGCGCTACAGAAGCTATATCCGGGAAAGATCGACTACGAAAAGTGCGACCGGCTGATTGGGAATCAGGACGTGATCAATCGGATTAAGGCCGGAGAAGATGCGCAAGGAATTGAAGCGCACATTTTGAAGACACTGCCGGAGTTTCTGAACCGGAGAAAGCAGTATTTGTTGTATTAAGCGGTCAGCCGCCAGCTATCAGCGTTCAGCGAAAAAATGGCGCGACGAGGTCGCGCCACAGCGGGCATGGGTGCCCACGCCACCGATTACACCGTTTCGCCGTTGGCGGCGGCTTGTTTTGCCTTGGTTGATCCGACGGGCCGGCCGCGCCGTTTGGGAGCGGCGGTGGACTGATCGCCTTTGGCGACTTCTTCCGCAATAGCGGCCTGTGCGTCCTTGAGCCAAGCCGGCGGACGCCCGCGGCGCCGGCCACGGCCGCGCGCGAGACGTTCCAGCGTTAAAATTGCTTCTTCTATCTGCTCGCGCTCTGTTCGTAATTCAGCGAGCATTTTATCGACGTCCAAAATTATTCCTCCCCTTACGCAGAAATAAAATCTCAAATCTCCGACTTAATCAAACAGCAGCGTCTCAAGGGAGACGTCATTTATTCCGAAGTGTACTTCCGCCATTGAGTGAATTCAAGGAAAATACAATTTCTTTTAAAAAATAGCGGTTCTATGAGTACCATAGCCCGCGTGTCCGTCGGTTGCCATTCATTTAACCGGCGAAATGCCTGCAATGCCTAATGCCATTCGAGCATATGTGGGCTAACTTAATCCTATTTGTCCCGTAAATCTTGCAGGGGATTTGCTATTTCAAAGCAGCGCGCCGCTTGCGGAAATTTAAATAAAATGGGACGCCCGCCAGCATAAATGCCAGCCCCATTAATGATTCACGTGGTGAATGAATTAGCGTTGTTCCTAACAAAACGGCGGCGACAACGACGAATAGCGCCGGAACTACGGGATATCCGGCAACGCGATAGGGGCGCGCCATATCGGGTCTCTTTCGCCGTAAAACGAAGACAGAAGCCGCGGTCATCGCGTACAAAATCCAGCTTCCGAAAATCACGAAGCTATAGAGCTGCTCGTACCAGCCGCTCAAAATCAACACACAAGACCAGACGCTGAGCAGGATCATGGAAACGCCCGGAGTCCGGTACCGTGGATGGACCTTGGCCACGGAAGAAAAGAAATATCCGTCATGCGCCATGGCGTATGGAACACGCGCACCGGACAAAATGGATCCATTGAGCGCGGCCAGAATGGAAATCATCACGGCGATTGCGATTGCTTTGGCAGCCGCGGGCCCGTAGAGATGCGCCATCATGCCGGCGGCCACCTGATCGGTATGACCTACTTGCGCCGGAGTCAGCACATAAAAATAGGCGATGTTGACCAGCACGTAAGTACCAATGACAGCGGCTACTCCGAGGATCAGGGACCGCGGAAGGTTCTTTTGCGGATTGCGGATCTCGGAGGAGACCATGCTTACGTTATTCCATCCGTCATAGGCCCACAGCGCGCCAACCAACGCAGCAAAAAAGCCGACAAATCCGTGGCTGGCGCCGGCTGTTTGGTGAAAGTGGGCGACATCTCCGTTGCCCGAAAAAATTCCCACCAGAACCACGGCTCCAATCAGAACCATTTTGATTACGGTCACTGTGACCTGGAGATTGCCGCCGGATTTAACCCCGACATAGTTCACCGCGCAAAGACAGAGGATGACCGCAATGGCGACAAGTTGGCCGTAGCGAATTTCCAGCGGCCCGCCGCCGGGTCCAATCGGATACGGAATCTTGACGACGGTCTTACCGAGCGCGGGCGCAAAGACGGAAAGATAGAGGTAGAAACCCGCTCCGAGCGTTGCAATAGAACCGCTTTTGGCCACAGCCAACTGCGTCCAACTGTATAGATAGCCCCAAAAGGGTCCGTACGCTTCGCGGAGAAAGACATATTCGCCGCCGGCCTCGGGCATTGCCGCCGCCAGTTCCGCATAAGTGAGCGCGCCGAAAAGGCTGAGTAATCCGCCCACCACCCAAACCACAAACAGCATGGGCGTGGATCCGACTTCGGTAATCATTCTCGCGGGAACCAGGAAGATCCCGCTTCCGATTACCGTACCGATGACGATGGAGACGGCGCTCCAGAAGCCCAGAACACGCTGCAGGCCGGGTTGAGAGACTCCCGGTTGCGATTCGGCGGTCAAATTCGTTTTGTTTGCGGCGCCGCCCATTTTCAAATGTCACCTCATCGGAGTACTGGCGAGGGGTTCCTGTCTTTGGAGAACGCACCCACGGTTATGCCGACCAGGATCGTTACTGCCGAGCCCACCAGAATGTACCAGGTGTAGGCAACATAGCGCTGTAATGCGAGCGTTGCCACAAGTCCCGCGATCATTCCCGCAATCGCCGCATTTTCGCCCGGCCGCTTCGTTAGCAACCCTAACAGGAACACACCGAGGAGCCCGCCGTACAGCAACGACGCGATCGTCAATCCCGCTTCTAAAACACTATGGCTATAGTACTGAGCCAGAAGACCGATGATGAACAGAATTCCTCCCCAAACAACTGTTGCCCATTTCGCAAGCTTCATATAGTAGTCCTCGCTGTGGGTTACTCGGCTCAACGGCTTTACAAAATCCATGATTGTCGTGGATGACAGGGAATTCAAGGCCGCGCTCAGGTTCGACATGGCGGCCGCGAGAATGGCGGCTGTGACGAGTCCCGCGATCCCTGGTGGCAGATTGTTCCAAATGAACTGGGGATAAATACGGTCGATGATGGCCGGCGCTGCTTGCCCGGCATCGGTGTATTTCACATAAAGCAGCGTCCCGATGACGAGAAAAAGCGCAAACTGGAACAAGATCACGAACCAGCTTGAAAACAGCGCGATACGGCTTTCCCGTTCCGAGCGCGCCGCCAACAGGCGCTGCACCATGAGTTGTTCGGTGCCGTGGCTCGATGTTGTCAACAGGCATCCGCCGATGACGCCCGCCCAGAAACTATAGGTTGTCCGGAAAAAGTCGTGATTCCAGGAGAAGGAAAAATCGAACACCTGGAACTTGCCGGGGCCGAGCAGATGAGGATGGCCGGCGACCTGGAACACATGGGCCCAGCCGCCGGGAATCTGATGAAAAATAACGAAGAAGCTTAGGATGGCACCGCCGACGTATAAGATCATCTGCACAACGTCGGTCCAGATAACCGCCGTCATGCCGCCCTCAAACGTATAGAAGAGCGTCAGGCAAACAATCACGAGAATGGAAGGGACCTCGCCCGTTCCGAGGACAATGGAGATGACGAGCGAGATGGCGAACACCCGGACGCCCTCGGCGAGCGCGCGAAGTATTAAAAAGGTTCCAGCGGTGAACTTGCGAATTCTTTGGCCGAAGCGGCGCTGCATCAGCTCGTAGGCTGTGAACAATTCGCCCCGAAAATATTGCGGAAGGAAAAGGCTTGAGATGACAATGCGGGCCAGCAGATAGCCCAGCACCACTTGCAGGAATCCAAAATTTCCGCGAAACGATAGCGCGGGAGTACCAATCACCGTCAGAGTGCTGGTTTCCGCCGACACAATGGAGAATGCAATCGCCCACCAGGGGGTAGTACGCCCCCCTAGAAAATAATCTTTCAAGGAACGCTGCGATTGTTTAAAGCGGGAGCCGAACCACGTGATCCCCGCAAGATAGGCCGCGATCACGATAAGATCGACAAAATGCATGAAACCGAGGATGATAACATGCGTACCGGATTAGCGCCCTTGCGCGTACAGGGAACAAGTCGGCTGAGAAAAGCATCTAATGATATGGAAACTTGCGGGCATTGATTTGATTCCGGTATACTCCGCTTTTGCACCAAACAAAGGCTTGATTCGGTCTTGCAGCCGGATCCATGCCTGTTTGGCGCGTGACTTTTTACGCGGCCAAACAAAACTTTAAATTTCTAATGGATTTTTCCTCTCGGGGAGGGTGTTGTGCAGTTTAATTTTCTAGGCGTAACGAAATCAGCGGCAACGGTTACGGCGTTCACCGTTGCCTTGGCCAGTCCTGTTTTTGTTTACGCGCAGGCAGAACCCGCCGGACAGCAACAGCAACCGGCGCAGGCGTCGGGACAACAAACCGGTAGTCAGCCACACTGGAAGGATCGCGCCGAATACGATCTCTACAACTCGATTGCCCACGAAAAAGATCTGAAGAAGCGGCTCGATCTGCTCGATCAGTGGGAGCAGAAGTACCCCACGACTGAATTTGAAAAGCTGCGCACACAGGCGTATCTCGGGACGCTGGGCCCCCTCAGCCAACAGGATTCAAGCACGCGGCAGAAGACGATCGACGCTTGCAAGAAGGCTCTCACGGCCGATCCGAAGGACTTTACGGCTCTTTACTGGCTGGCCATCAACGCGCCCGAGGTAGGCGGAGCGAATCCAACGCCTGCGCAAATTGCCGATGCCGAAACCGCAGGCAACGGACTGCTGCAGGCGCAAAAGCCTGCCACTACCACCGAAGAAGCCTGGGAAAAAGCCAAGAGCAGCGTCGATGCGCTGGCCCATGCTGCTCTGGGCTGGGCGGCTTCCGCAAAGAAAGATTATCCGACTGCGCAGAAGGAATATGAAGCCTACCTGAAGGTGAATCCGAATAACTCGAATATTTCTTACCAGCTCGGCCAGACAATTTTGGCGGAAAAAAATCCGGCGCTCTATCCGGTAGCGTTGTGGTCATTTGCGCGCGCGGGTGCTTATGATGGGCCGGGCTCCCTGCCTGCCGACAATCGCGCCAGGGTGCAGGAATATTTTAAGAAAATTTACGATCAGTACCACGGCAGCGACGAGGGAGCCGACCAACTCCTGGCCCAGGCGAAATCGGCGCCGCTACCTCCCGACGGCTTTAAGATCGTCAGCGCCACGGAAAAAGCGAATGAAGCGGCTGCCGCCCTGCAGCAGCGTTTGCAAGCCGATCCCGCTTTATCCCTCTGGTATAGCCTGCAGCAGAGCCTTGTTGGCGATCAGGGAGACTCGTTCTTCACGGCGAATGTGAAGGATGCGGAAATTCCCGGCGGCGCCAATGGCGTGAAAGCGTTCAGCGGAACCGTAATTTCACTCGATCCGCCCGACAAGCCGACGAAGATCGTTTTAGGTGTTTTGGATCCAACAAAGCCGGATGCCACTTTGGTGTTCTCCGATCCGATTCCGGCGACGGCGGTAAAAGTGGGCGACAAGATTGACTTCGGCGGTGTTGGCGATTCGTTCACCAAAGACCCGTACATGCTGACGCTGAAAGACCCGGAACTTCCGGGCGTCAAACTTGTGAAGCAGCGCCCTCGCGCCGCTCATAAGCGCGTCAAGACGCGTTAATCCTTCGAGCCGCTGATACAATCGGCAACAGAAAGCTCTCGCCGTGTGCGGGAGCTTTTTCGTTTTTGCATCTCCTCGACAATGCGTGTTCGTTCATCTCTGCTGTCCGGTATTGTATGCGCGTGTCTGCCGCTGTTGGCCGCCTCGCCCCCTGCGGCGAATCATTATGATCCGAGGCTGACATTTGCGCCGCTCACGCTTCCCGATCCGGTAAACGCCTATCGCTCCGGCAGCGGCGCGCCCGGACCGGGCTATTGGCAGAATGAAGCTGATTACGAGATACACGCAAAACTGGACACGCAGGCAAAGGAGCTGACGGCATCTGAAACCATCAGCTACACCAATAACAGTCCTGATCGTTTATCGGCGCTGTGGATTCAACTCGATCAAAACATTTACAAGAAGGATTCGCGCGCTAGCCGGATGGGGAAACCGGCAAGCCATTTCACCGATGGCTTCGTTCTGGATGAAGTGCAGATTGAGACCGGCAAGCAGATGGCGAAGGCTAATTACCTGGTCTCTGACACGCGCATGCAGATAAGGCTGGCGCAACCGCTTGACGGGCACGGCGGCAAACTAAAGATCCACATCCGCTACCGCTACCAAATCCCCGGCGTCTGGGGCGACCGCACATCCTGGGGCAAATCGGAGCAAGGCGAGATTTACGATATCGCGCAGTGGTATCCGCGCATGGCGGTTTACGACGATCTGCGCGGCTGGAACACGCTTCCCTTTATCGGATCGGAATTCTATCTGGAGTACGGCAGCTTCGATTACTACATCACGCTGCCTTCACAGATGATTGTGGCGGGTTCCGGAGAGCTAGTCAATCCGCAAGCGGTGTTAACGAAGGCGCAGATTGCCAGGCTCGGGGAGGCGCGCAACAGCGATAAGACCGTTTTCATTCGCACCGCCGCGGAGATAGATGATCCGGCAACGCGCCCCAAACAAGACGGAATGCTTACCTGGCATTTTCATATGGATCACACGCGCGATGTTTCCTGGAGCGCGTCGCCCGCGTTTATTTGGGATGCCGCGCGCATGAATCTTCCAAACGGCACTCGCGCGCTCGCGATGTCATTTTACCCGCCTGAGAGCGCCGGGGACAATGCATGGGACCAATCCACGCAATATCTAAAAGACACCGTCGAGCGCTTCTCGAAACAGTGGTTCCCGTATCCCTGGCCAGCAGCGATTAATGTGGCGGGATTTTCCGCGGGCATGGAATATCCGGGCATCGTTTTCGACGGCATCAAAGGCAAAGGAACGCCATTCTTTGCCGTCACCGCGCACGAAATCGGCCATAGTTGGTTTCCGATGATTGTCGGCTCAAACGAGCGCCGCAATGCGTTCATGGACGAAGGCTTCAATACATTTATCGATATCGACGAATCGGCCGCGTTTGAGAATGGCAAGTACGGTCCTAAGCGCGACGGCGAATATTCCAAGGGAGGAGAACCGCCCGACACGATCCTGAAGGTGCTCGAAAATTCCGAAGCTCCCCCGCTACTTATGGCCGCCGATGCTTATTCCAAAGAGTTGACGCATCCGGTGAGTTATTTCAAAGGTGCCTACGGACTCGTTCTGCTGCGCGAGCAAATCCTGGGACCTCAACGCTTTGATTGGGCGTTCCGCAAATACATTCACGACTGGGCATACAAGCATCCGTCGCCATCCGACTTTTTTCGTGAAATGGAGAGCGCGGCTGGAGAGGATCTGAGCTGGTTCTGGCGCGGCTGGTATCTGAATAACTGGAAATTCGATCTGGCTGTGGATCGCATCGAGAGATCGGAGGCGACAATCAGCAATCGAGGACAACTCGTGCTGCCGGCGATGGTCGAGGTGAAATTTAAGGACGGGACGAGCACCGAGTTCAAGCTGCCCATCGAAACGTGGATGTCGAAGGGAACGTACGTTTGGACGGCGCCAGAAGGAAAGCGAATCGCATCGGTGGTGATCGATCCGCGTCATGTGCTTCCGGATGATCAGCGGAGAAATAATGAGGAGAGTGCTGAGTAGGTTCGCGAGAATCGCTGACCTTCACTAGATGCGGCGGATCCCGTACCCATCGAACAACGTTTCACTGCTAATCAATGGCATGTCTTCTGCCTGGGATTGAGCGATTAACATACGATCGAACGGATCCTTATGAGAGCCGGGAAGTAGCTCTGCGCGAATAGCGTGAGATGCAGAGATCGCTAGCGTCTGAACCCCCTCTTGTTCGATTTGACCGCTGAAATTCATTGCAAGATCCACCGCGGTGGGAAGCTTTCCTAAACGTACCTTTATTGCAATTTCCCATGCAGACGCCGCGCTAACGAGAATGACATTTTTTACTTCCTCAATAATCCTGCGAGCGCCTTTTGTCAACGCCGGATCATCGGAAAGCCACCAGAGCAGCGCATGTGTATCGAGAAGAACATGCATTAGCTATTCCCAGCCAGACAGTTCATCGGCGGGCAAAGGCTCAAAAAACTCAGGTCCTACTACCAATGTGCCTTTTAACGAACCGGGCTGCCGTTTCCCTTTCACCTCGCCTAGCGGAACAATTCTAGCTACCGGTTCGCCGCGCGCGAGATGATAATCTCTTCGCCGCTGGCTGCTTTCTGAAGCAGCTTGGAAAGGTTGGTCTTTGCCTGATGAATCGTGACGACGCTTGTCTTCATAAAACTTGGCTAACCTATATTAGCTAATCATAAACACTATCTGCAAACCTTATTAAGGCCGGTTTGGCTGTTTCCGGTTTTCTGCCGATGGGGCGAGTAAGAGCGTAGCTGAACCTTCCGTTCCGAGCACGCGATTCGCGGTATGATTTTCGTCTCGAAGACGCGGCTTGTCGCTGGCGTTCGAACTCCGCGCTGGGGCGCTTACGCTCAATGTCGTTACTTAAGAGGACCCCGTGCCTTTCCATACTGGGGTCGCTGACGCTTCCGGCTCCGATTCAGCATGGGATCCGAACGCCTGCATCCTCATTTCCACCGTCGGCCCGAAAGTGCCGGGTCAAAAATTCACTAAAAAGCGCGTTGAAGTGTCGATTTCCCCGTTTGTTGTTCGACGTGTCCATAGAAACGAAAAGGAGACGAACTGTGAAATTCATAATGATTGTGAAGGCAAACAAGGAGTCGGAAGCAGGCGTTATGCCAAGCGAAGAGCTTCTTTCGGCAATGGCCAAATACAACGAAGAACTGATGAAAGCCGGGGTACTGGTGGATCTCACCGGGCTGCAACCCAGTTCCAAGGGTTTCCGCGTTAAATTCTCGGGCGGGAAGCGCACCGTGATGGACGGTCCTTTTCCGGAAACGAAAGAGCTCATCGCCGGATTCTGGATTATTCAGGTGAAATCGAGAGAGGAGGCCCTCGAATGGGCACAGCGGATACCAGCTCCGCATGAAGGCGGGGAGGGTGAAATCGAGGTCCGACAGTTCTTCGAGCTAGACGATTTCGCTCCGAGCGAGGCGATTGAGCGGCACCGCGAACTTAGCAAAGAAATGGACAAGAAATCGAAGCGCTAAAAAGGAGAAACAAATATGCAAAAACATCCTGTCGTATCACGCGAAGAATGGCTGGCTGCCCGGAAGGCGCTGCTCACCAAAGAAAAAGAAATCACGCATTTGCGAGACAAAGTGAATGCGGAACGGCTCGCCTTCCCTTGGGTCAAAGTGGAGAAGGAATATATTTTCGATACGCCCCGGGGGAAAAAGACGCTGGCCGATCTTTTTGACGGCCGTAGCCAACTGCTCACTTATCATTTCATGCTCGGTCCGGGCTGGGCGGCCGGCTGCCCCGGCTGCTCGTTTCTTGCCGATCACTTCGACGGAGCTTTACCGCACCTGGAACATCACGACGTTACATTGACAGCCGTCTCCCGCGCGCCCTTGCCGGAAGTCCAGGCATACAAAACACGCATGGACTGGAAGTTTCCCTGGGCATCGTCGTCGGGCACCGATTTCAATTACGATTTCAATGCCTCATTTACCAACGATGATTTAGCAACCGGCAGGATTACCTACAACTTTGCGGAAGTTCCTGTAGCGAAGGACTCCACAAACACGGAAATGCCCGGCCTCAGCGCATTCTACAAGGACGAAGCCGGAACCGTCTTTCACACTTATTCAACGTATGCGCGCGGCCTGGAGGAAGTGGTTGGGGTGCTGATGCTTCTCGACCGGGCACCAAAGGGCCGGAATGAAGAGAAAACGATGGATTTCGTCCGCCGGCATGATGAATATGAGGACGCGCCTAAAGCTCATTCCTGCTGCGAGGAAACGGCCGCGCGGTAGTTGCCTCATCTGGCCCGCGCTTCAATGGAGAAAGCCTTATGAAGCTACATACCTACGTCAACTATGGCGGTAATTGTAAAGAAGCTTTCGACTTCTACGAAAAGCACCTCGGCGGCAAAATCGTCGCGAGAATGACCTATGGCGATCAGCCCGGCGCGGACAACGTTTCGCCCGAACAGAAGAACCTTGTCCTCTACTCGAACATGCATATCGGCGGAACGGAGCTCATGGGGAGCGATGTTCCACCTGAGCAGTTTGAGGCCATGCGCAGCGCGTATCTGTCTCTCACCGTAGACACCACTGAAGAGGCTGAGCGGATTTATAAGCTGCTCGTCGATGGCGGCCAAATCTTCATGCCGATGGAAGAAACTTTTTTCGCCTTCCGCTTTGGTATGTTGCGGGACAAATTCGGGACGTCGTGGATGATTTTGCATCCGCGTCCAATGCCCAATGCGTAACGAGCAGTGTATCGCGCGCGCAATGTGATTGACTTAAGCGCATCCGACTTCATTCCATACTGGGTCGCTTACGCTTCCGGCTCCGTTTCGATAGGACTGCGTGTATCGAGTGCTTCTGTGACTTGAAATGTCCAAACCTAATATGAATACATGAAGATCACCGCCGTTCTCATCGTCGAGTCCATTGAAAAATCGCTGCCTTTCTGGGTCGACCGGCCTGTTCATCGAAATCGAGGATTTCGATGACATTGTGAAACGGCTAAACGGGTATCCCATCGCCTTGCAGGAACGGACAACCTTTTATGGAATGCGGGAAATTGGCGTTCGCGAGCCAAACGGCCACACGGTGATCTTCGCGGCACGGACGGTTTAGTGCCCGCTGCCGTTTAGCGGAAGTCGGCTCGGAGGAGGCGTATTCCCGGGCAGCTCGCGCCTGCTGACTACACGGTCCACAATCCCGTATTCGAGCGCCTGCTGCGGATCCATGATGTAATCGCGGTCTATATCGCGTACGATTTTCTCCAGCGGCTGGCCGGTTGCTTCGGCCAAGATCTGATTCAGAAGCTCCCGCGTGCGAAGAATGTCGCGCGCCTGTATTTCGATGTCGGCGGCTTGGCCCCCGAGCCCACTGGCATGCGGTTGATGGATCAACACACGAGAATTCGGCAGGCTGTATCGCTTTCCATGCGTGCCGGCCGCTAGCAGGATGGCCGCCATGGAAGCGGCCTGCCCAACGCAGTACGTCACGATATCGGGTTCAACCAGGTTCATTGTGTCGAGAATCGCCAGCCCCGAGGTTGTCACGCCCCCAGGCGAATTGATGTAGAGCGAAATGTCCCGCTCCGGATCTTCGGCAGCAAGAAAAAGCATTTGCGCGATAACAAGGTTGGCGACGTTATCGTCAATGGGCGTTCCGATGAAGATAATGTTTTCTTTCAATAACCGCGAGTAGATGTCGAAAGAGCGTTCTCCTCTTGCGGTCTGCTCTACCACCATGGGCACGAGATTCATGCCGCTTCCCTCCTCTGCTTCGCTAAACCATTACGGTCATCTGCTGCGCGACAAACTTTGAGAAACATTGCGCCAGAACTTCCGGGGCCTGCACGGCGCAGACCGCAACACCGGCGGCCTCCCACCCTGTATGGGTTAACGTGACCCACGTTCCGCCGGCATCCGCGTTAAAGTCAACGTCCACGGTTTGAGAGTCGTCACCGATACCGGTGGGATCCCAGGTGAACCGCAGATGCCGCGGAGGATTGCAGGATGTGACAGTTCCCCAATCCACTTCCTCGCCGGTGCGCGTACGCTCAAATATGCGTCCGCCCTGCCAGGGCTCAATGATGCAGGTTTCAGCATTTTCTTGCCTTGCTGAATACAATTGCAGCGGCCACCAGTCGCCGAATGCCTCGGTAAACATCCGGAAGGCATCATCGACTGGACAATCGACGCGAACGCTTTGCCGTATGGGTTCTTGCTTTCTTTTTGCTTGGGGCATGTTCCGCAGCCTCCTTGCTCGCGAAATTGGAAAATCCTGTTAACGCATCTCTCCACATTGCCTCTATATGGGCGCGCAGTTCGGCCAGGCTCTTCGGATCGAGATGGAAGTAGTGCCGAGTACCGCGCCGCTCTTCTTTCACTAAGCCGGCGGATTTCAGCGCTTGCAGATGTTGCGACACGGCGGGACGTGTAACTGGAAGCCGTGCCGCCAGATCCCCTACCGTAAATGGCGACTGGCGGAGAAGCGCAATAATCGCCTGCCGCGTCGGATGGGAGAACGCGCCCAGCAATTCCAATCCGTCAGCCATATCTTACGGTAAGCCTATACTTACGGATTGTCAAGCCGAAAGAACGGCTAAGGAGGCAGCCGCTAATCTTGCCGCAGGGCCTTCACGGGGTCGACGCGGCTGGCGCGGCGGGCCGGAATGAAGCTGGCAAACAGAGCGGCCGCGGCAAGGAGCGAGATCATCGTAGCGTAAGTGAGGAGGTCAGTTGAGCGCATTCCGGCAACTTGTGCCTTCAGAACTTGCCCGGCCGCTAATGACGCAGCGATACCGATCGCGCCGCCGAGAACAATCATGCCTAAGCTTTGGCGGAAAACCATACGCATGACATCGCGCGCGTTTGCTCCGAGCGCCATGCGCACACCGATTTCCGGCACACGCTGGTTTGTCAGGTATGCCAGCACGCCATAGATACCGATCGAAGCAAGCAGCAAAGCCAAGCCCGCGAAAATGCTAAACAACACCAGCAGGAAACGCTGATGGGAGAGCGAGGCATGGACGAGTTGTTGCATGGTACGAACTTCGTAGAGCGCCTGATCGCGCGTCGCACCGCGCACTTCGCCGCGGATGGCTTGCACTAGATTCAATGGCGGAACAGCAGTTCGTACGAGCAGGGACATGCCGGAAGTAAGACGCATGAACGAATCTGGTAATTGCTCGAAAGGAACATAGATCATCTCCCGTACGCTCGCCTGATCGTCGGCTGCCAGCCCGTAGTGCCGCACATGATCTACGACGCCTATAACTCGCGTAGGGCCCAGAAATTGCAAGTTCAGCCGCTTGCCAATCGGGTCCCGATTCCCAAAAGCCCGCTGCGCCATGACACTGTCAATCACAACAACCGGTTCGTTGCCGGTTTGATCGTGTTCGTTGAAGAACCGGCCTTGAAGCAGTTTGATGCCCATCACCTTCAGATAAGCGGGCGTGACAAGGTTCATTTGCGCCAACGGAATTTGATTAGGCGGAGGCGCGTTCGGAGTTGTCCAGTACGGGATCTCTTCCGTATCGGCACCCATGGGAACGACATCAGCTACGGCAGCGGATTCGACTCCAGGAACGCGGCGGACACGATCGAGAATATCTCTCCAGGCCGCCCGAGTAGTCGTGGGATTTGTCAGTGCGTCGGAGGAAAGCGCCACTTGTGTCAGCAGCACGTTGTTCGGATTGAAGCCGGGATCGAGGGACGACACACGCAGCAGGCTACGGCCTAGCATTCCGGCAGCGATGAGGAGCACGACCGCAATCGCCATCTCTGAAACAACAAAACTGCTATGAAGGCGGCGAGCGCTTCCGGTGACGGTCCGCGCCCCGGCGCGTAAAGTTTGCTCGATGTGGCGGACGGGGGCGCGCAAGGCTGGGGCCAGACCGAAGAGTAAACCGCTAAGCAGAGCGGCGGCGAGCGCGAACAGAAGCACGCGCCAGTCGAGTTGAATTTCGTTCGCGCGCGGCAGGCCGCCAGGCCAGAACGCCACAAACGGACGCGCGCCCAAAGCTGCAAATAAAATGCCAAGCGCGCACCCGCCAAATGACAGGATGGCACTTTCGGTCAGACACTGGCGGATCAAGCGTCCGCGGCTCGCGCCCAGCGCTGTACGCATGGCTAGTTCCCGTTCGCGTGAAACGGCGCGGGCGAGCAACAGACTGGCTACGTTTACGCACGCGATCAAGAGCACGAGTCCCACTGCGCCCAGTAGCAGCCACAGCGTGGGCCGGACGTCGCCGACAACCGCCTGACGGAGAGGCTCCGCGCTGATAGTGCGTCCGGCCATCGCCTTCGGATACTGCCTGGCCAGACGGCGGCCAATCATCCCCAACTCGGCTTGTGCTTGCGCGAAGGTAACTCCTGGGCGAAGCCGGCCGATGACTCGAATTCCGGGATGCATTTCGCGATTCTGCATTGTCGGTGAGTTGTTCTGGCCAATCGGTGTAAAGACGTCCGTGTCTTC
>Ga0134125_10001532_pt1 | contig 28231 bp, 30 predicted proteins | sample KB31751_FD_96464 | JGI IMG/M metagenome (GOLD analysis project Ga0134125, IMG submission 96464) | Terrestrial soil microbial communities with excess Nitrogen fertilizer from Kellogg Biological Station, Michigan, USA - KB3-175-1 | ecosystem: Environmental > Terrestrial > Soil > Unclassified ... | reverse complement strand
CGCCGAGGTGCTCGCCGGCGTGCCGTCGATCGTCATCGGCGTCGTCGCCTACGGCCTCATCGTCGTGCCGATGCACCACTTCTCGGCGCTGGCCGGCGCCGTCGCGCTCGCCATCCTCATGATTCCGACGCTGGCGCGCGCCACCGAGGAGATGATCCGCCTGGTGCCGGCGACGCTGCGCGAAGCCTCGCTCGCGCTCGGCGTGCCGGCGTGGAAGACGAGCCTCTCGGTGGTCCTGCGCACCGCGCTCGGCGGGCTGGTCAACGCGGCGCTCCTGGCCATCGCGCGCGCCGCCGGCGAGACCGCGCCGCTCCTCTTCACCGCGCTCAACAACCAATATTGGAACGCGGACCCGCGCCAGCCGACGGCGTCGCTGACGGTGCAGATCTTCAACTATGCGATCAGCCCCTACGAGGATTGGCACGCCAAGGCGTGGGGCGCGGCGCTGTGCCTGCTCCTGTTGATCGGCGCGCTCAGCCTGCTCGCCAAGCTGACCACGCGCCGGCGGGTGAATGCCTGAGCGAAGGCGGAAAACAACCATGAACGCCCACCTGCCCAAAGTCGAAGCCGCCGAGCGTCCCAAGCTCGAGGTGCAGCACCTCGACGCCTGGTTCGGCGCCACGCGCGCGGTCAAGGACATCTCGATCTCGGTCGAGCCGCGCTCGGTGCTCGCCATCATCGGCCCCTCGGGCTGCGGCAAGTCGACCTTCGTGCGCTGCTTGAACCGCATGCACGAGCTCACGCCGGGCGCGCGCTCCGAAGGCAAGGTGCTCGTCGACGGCGAGGACGTCTACGGCGTCGACCCGGTCTACCTGCGCCGCCGCGTCGGCATGGTCTTTCAGCGCCCCAACGTGTTCCCGACGATGTCGGTGCGCGACAACGTCGTCGCCGGGCTGCGCCTCAACCGCGTGCGCGCCGACTACGAAGCGATCATGGAGCGCACGCTGCGCCAGACGGCGCTGTGGGACGAAGTGAAGGATCGCCTCGACGACAGCGCCGTCGGCCTGTCGGGCGGACAGCAGCAGCGCCTGTGCATCGCGCGCGCGCTCGCCGTCGAGCCGGAGGTGCTGCTCATGGACGAGCCGGCCTCGGCGCTCGATCCCATCGCCACCGCCAAGATCGAGGAGCTCATCGACGAGCTCAAGGAGCTGTACACGATCGTCATCGTCACCCACAACATGCAGCAGGCGATCCGCGTCAGCGACTTCACGGCGTTCTTCTATCTCGGCGAGCTCGTCGAGCACGGCGCCACGCAACAGGTGTTCACGCGCCCCCAAAAGCGCGAGACCGAAGATTACGTGACCGGGAAGTTCGGGTAGGGCCGGTAACGGCCCCAGGGAGCGGATGCAGGTGGAAAAGGGACATACCAGTCGCGAGTTCGACCGCGAGCTGCGCAATCTGCGCGACAAGCTGCTCGCCATGGGTGGGCGCGCCGAAGAGCAGATCGGGCGCGCCGTGCAGGCGCTCATCAAGCGCGACGACAAGCTCGCCGATCAGGTGGTCGCCGACGACGAGGCGATCGATCAGGCCGAGATCGGCATCGACGAGCTCGCCTTTCTGATCCTGGCGCGGCGCCAGCCGGTGGCGTCCGATCTGCGCTTCGTCATGCTCGCGCTCAAGGTGGTCACCGATCTCGAGCGCATCGGCGATCTGGCGGTCAACATCGCCAAGCGCGTGCGCGATCTGGCGCGCTTCGCGCCGTCGCCGATGCAGGATCGCATCGAGCTGCTCGCCACGCGCGTGCTCGGCGCGCTGCAGATGGCGCTCGACGCCTTCGTGCACGCCGACGCCGAGCGCGCCGAGAAGGTGATCGAGGGCGATCGCGACATCGACGCCCTCAACATGCACCTCATCGCCGACGTCATCTCCGGCGGCGAAGCCGACGACGTCAACGCGGTGGCGCGCGCGCTCGCGCTCTCGTCGGTGTCGCGCTACCTGGAGCGCATCGGCGACCACTCGACCAACATCGCCGAGATGGTCATCTACTTCGTCCGCGGACGCGACGTCCGCCATCACTGGCCCCGGCCAAGAGGCTGACATGCAGGCGGAGACACAGGAAATGAGCACGTTTGGCTCGACGGGCGCGGCGCCCACGGTCCTCATCGTCGACGACGAGAAGGACCTTCGCCACCTGCTCGACTTCAACCTGAAGCAGGCGGGCTTCCGCACGCTGCAGGCGGCGAGCGGCGAAGAGGCGCTGCAGCAGGTGGCGCGCCACGCGCCGCAGATGATCCTGCTCGATCTCAACCTGCCCGATCTGTCGGGCATCGAAGTGGCGCGCCGGCTCAAGGCGGATCCGGAGACGCGCGAGATCCCGATCATCATGCTGACCGCGCGCTCGGGCGAGGCCGATCGCATCGCCGGCTTCGAGCTCGGCGCCGAGGACTACGTACCCAAGCCGTTCTCCGTGCGCGAGCTGGTGTTGCGCCTCAACGTGGTGCGCCGCCGCTTGTCGTCGCCGATCGGCCAGCCGGTCGAGCCGTCGACGCGCATGCTGACCTGCGGGGCGATCGAGGTCGATCTCGACGCGTGCCTGATCCGCGTCTCCGGGCGCGAGGTGGCGCTGGCGCTGCTCGAGTTCCGCCTGCTCGTGTACCTCATGAAGGGGCAGGGCAGGGTGCGCACGCGCGAGCAGCTCCTGCGGCACGTGTGGAGCTACCCGGTCGACTCGGCGACGCGCACCATCGAGACCCACGTCAAGCGGCTGCGCGCCAAGCTCGGCGACGCCGGCGAGCTCATCGAGACGGTGCGCTCGATCGGCTACCGCATGCGCGGCGACGCGTAGCAAGACCCCCGTACACACCAGAAATTCGCGGACGTTTGGCGGGCCCGTCGCCGGGCGCGAACCGAATTGACACATCCGTCCGCTAGCTTCACGGCAGATGATCCAGACGCTGGCACATCTGTCGGACCTTCACCTCGGACGCTCCCCGGCGAACGACCTCGAGGTGGCGCGCGCGGTCGAGGCGCTCCTCGAAGGCGGCGTCGACCACGTCGTGCTCTCGGGCGACGTGACCGAGCGCGGGCGGGCGCACGAGTACGCGCGCTACGTCGCGCTGTTCGCGCCGCTGTTGCAGGCGGGCCGGCTCACCGTCGTGCCCGGCAACCACGACCGGCTCGGCGACGATCTCGGCGCGCGGCTGCGTCGCGGCGCGCGCGTGCAGACCGAGACGCGCCACGGCGTCTACGTCGTGCGCGTCGACTCGACCGGCCCGCACAACCGCTTCCTGCTCGCCGGCCACGGCGATCTCGACGACACCGTGCTCGGCGAGATCGAGCGTGCCGTCGCGGCGGCGCCGTCCGGCCACCTCGTGGTGGTGACCATGCACCATCACCCGCTGCCGCTGCCGGAGGAGACGCTGCCCGAGCTCCTCGCCACGCGCATCGGGCTGCCCTACGCGACCGAGCTGCGCCTCGGCAAGATGCTGCTCACGCGCCTGCGCGGGCGCTGCGACCTCGTGCTCCACGGCCATCGCCACGTGCCCCAGCAGCGCGTGCTCTTCGCCTCCGATGCGCGCCCGCTCGGGCTCTACAACGCCGGCTCGTCGCCATCGCTCGGGCGCTTCCGCGTGTTCGCGCACGCCGGCGGCCGGCTGTGCGGCGCGCCCGGCTGGCTGGTGTCGCGCGAGCGGCCGCTGCGCGCCGCCGTCGCGGAACGGATGCAACTCAAGTCCGGAACGGAGGACGCATGATCCACGTCTCGCAGCTCCTGTTCGTCGGTTGCGCCTTCGGCCTCGTGCTCTACGGGCTGCAGCTCGTCGCTCTCGTCCTGCACCGCCGCGCCCCCGCGCGTGCGCCGCGGCTGCGTCGCGGCATCTCGATCTTGAAGCCGCTCTGCGGCCTCGACGACGATCTCGTCGCCAACCTCGAGTGCTTCGCGGCGCTCGACTACGCGCCCTACGAGCTCCTGCTCGGCGTGCGCGATCGTCACGACGCCGCCCATCCCGTCGCCGTCGCCTTCGCGCGCCGCTTCCCACGCCGGGTGCGCGTCGTCCTCCAGCGCGGCACGCCCGGTTTGAACCCGAAGGTCAACCAGCTGGCGACGCTGGCGCGCGCCGCCCGCCACGAGCTGATCGTGGTCAGCGACTCGAACGTGCGCGTGGCGCCCGGCTACCTCGACGAGATCGCGGCGCACCTCGAGGATCCACGCGTGGGCCTGGTGACCCATCCCATCGCCGGCATCGGCGAGCGGCGCTTCGGCTCGCTCATGGACAACCTGCACCTGTGCGCGTCGGTGGGCGCCGGCATGATCGGCGCCAAGCGCGTCGTCGGCAAGGACATCGTCGTCGGAAAATCGATGGCGCTGCGCAAAACCGATCTCGCCGCGCTCGGCGGCTTCGAAGCCTTCGCCGACGTGCTCGCCGAGGACTACCTCCTCGGCAAAAAGGTCTCGGCCACGCTCGACAAGCGCGTCGTCGTCGGCAAGGCGGCGGTGCGCAACGTGTCCGAGCGCCGCGACGCCCGCGACTTCTATCGCCGCTACCGTCGCTGGAGCGTCATGCATTGCCAGTGCATCGGCGGGCCGGTCTACGCGGCGCAGGCGCTGCTCAACCCGACCATGGTCGCGGTCGCCGGCTGGCTCGCGCATCCGTCGCTCATCACGCTCGGCGGCGTCGGCGTCGCTGCGGCGCTCAAGCTCGCCTATGACGGCGCCGCGCTCACCATGCTGCGTGGCGGCCGTCCGCCGCTGGCGACGGTCGTAGCCTCGCCGGCCAAGGACGCGCTGCTCGCCTGCGCGTGGGCCGTCGGGCTGTGGCGGCGCGAGATCGACTGGCGCGGCAACCGGTTGCGCGTGCTGCCCGGCACGCGCCTCCAGCCCGTGCGCGATTTTGCCAACAGTTCACACGCCGCCGACGGCAGCACTCTAAAATCTGCGGCATGAGTGAACCATGTCCCTAGACCGCGGGCCCGTCCTCATCGTCGACGACGAGCGCGATCTTCGGACGCTCGTCGACTTCAACCTGCGCCAGGCCGGCTTCACCACCGCGCAGGCGTCGACCGGCGCCGAAGCGCTCGCGCGCGCGCGCTCGCTGCATCCGCGCGTGATCGTTCTCGACCTGAACCTGCCCGACGTCTCGGGCATGGATGTCTGCCGCCTGTTGCGCGCCGATCCGGCGACGCGCGAGCTGCCGATCCTCATGCTCACCGCGCGCGACGCCGAGACCGATCGCGTGCAGGGCCTCGAGCTCGGTGCCGACGACTATCTGGCGAAGCCCTTCAACGTGCGCGAGCTGGTGTTGCGCGTCGAGTCGGTGGCGCGGCGCCGCAAGGAGGCGCCGGCCGAGTCGCGCCAGCGCCTCGTCGCCGGCGACATCGCGCTCGATCTCGATGCGCACCTCTGCGTCGTGCAGGGCGCGGAGCTGCCGCTGACGCTGCAGGAGTTCCGCTTGCTGGCCTACCTGATTCAGGGCCGCGGGCGCGTGCGCACGCGCGACGAGCTGCTCGCCGACGTGTGGAACGCGTCGCCGGAGCTGGAGACGCGCACCGTCGATACGCACGTCAAGCGGCTGCGCGACAAGCTCGGGCCCGCGGGCGAGCTCATCGAGACGGTGCGTGGCGTGGGATATCGAATCCGCGAGGCGGGCGTCGCGGCGACGGTCGAGTAGCGCGAAATTCCGGAATTCCGGATGTTCTACTGGTCGAACTTGCAATAGAGGTTCGGCGTGCAGGTGCCGTCCGACGGCGCCGGGCAGTCGGTGGCCTGCGTGGCGGCGGTGCACGGCTTCGAGCAGCGGTGCACCGTCCCCTGCACGAACTGCTCGCACAGCGCGGACTGGCAGTCTCCGTTGACCGTGCAAGCGTCGCCGAAGGCCTTGGTGCCCGGCGTGGCCGCGCCGCCGTCGTCGTCGCCCATGTCGTCGGTGGCGCCGCCGGTGCCGGGCCCGTTGCCGCCGGTCCCCGTGGCGGCGGTGGCCATGTCGGCGCCGGCCGCGGCGTGCGGCGGGACGACGAGATCGAGGCAGCCTGCGCTCGCCACGGCGAACAGCAGCGTCAGTGCGAGCGTCTTCATGCGCCACCGTCATGCGACCGACGTGCCGCCGTCAGATAGCTCCGTAAGACACCGGATTCACTCTGTCGCTACGTAGATATACGGAGGGTGTCAACTCCGCAGACTGGGGGGCATTCCGGGGGGCCGTGGCGGGTCCGCTACTGGTCGAACTTGCAAGATCCGTTGTTGTTGCAGGTCCCGTCCGACGGTGCGGGGCAGTCGGCGGCCTGCGTGGCGACGGTGCAGCTCTTGGTGCAGCGATGCACCGTGCCCATGACGAACTGCCCGCAGAGGCTGCTCTGGCAGTCGCCGTTGACGGTGCAGACGTCGCCGAACGCCTTGGCTCCGACGACGCCTCCGTCGGTGCCGCCGCCGCTGATGGCCATGTCGCCCGGCGAGCTGCTCGCGCTGCCGCCGCCGCCGCCCGCGCCGCCGCTGCCGCCATTGCCGCCGGTGCCGGTGCCGGTGCCGCCGCTGCGGGCCATGTCCTGGTCGCCGGCGGGCTCGGGGGGGCTCGGCGAGTACGCGCCGAGGCAGCCGGCGCTCGCCACGGCGAATGCGAACAGGAGGGCCAGCGTCTTCATGGCGCCGCGTAGTGCGACGGACGTGCCGTACGTCGATGAGGATCTAACGTTTTGAATTAGCTGGGTTACTGCGTAGCTGTACGGAGGGTCCGATGACCGCAGGGTGGGGGGAGATCGCAGCGGCTCAGTGATGGTGGCAACCACCGCCGCCGCCCGAGCCGCCCGTCCCGCCGCCGCCGCCACCGCCCGAGCCACCGTTGCCGCCCGAGCCGCCACCGCCGCCGCCCGAGCCGCCACCGCCGCCGCCGCCGGAGCCGCCACCGCCGTTGCCGGTGTTCGGATCCACGCACGTCGGCACGCCGTTCTCGACGACGCAGACGAGCGGCGCGCACACCAGGTTCGTGCACGTGTCCATGCACACCGGCGCGCCGCCCTGCACGACGCAGATCTGGCCCATCATGCACACCACGCCGGTGCAGGCGTTCGCGCCGCCGCCCGCCATGTCCGGGCCCGGCGTCGACGAGCCGCCGTCGCTGCCGGTGTTGTTGCTGCACGCGCCCTTCACTTCGTCGGTCTTGATGTGCGCGTTGCAGGTGAGCTCGTAGACGTGCCCGTCCTTGATGTCCTCGACGACGATGTGCGGATCGAAGTCGAAGATGAGGATGCCGGCGGCGCACGCGTCGAGATCGAGCTTGCCGGTCACCTTCACGACGCCGCTGTTGGGCACGATGAGCGGCAGCTTGTCGCCGTTCTTGAGGACGACGTAGTCGCCGACCTGATCCATCACAAAGCGCAGCTCGCTCACGTGACCGGTCGGGAGCTTGGCGATGCCGAGCGTGGTGATCGACTTGTTGTCGAGCGTGAGAAGGTCGAGCGTCTGCGGCGTCGTCATGACCGGCGCCCAGTGGCCGTCGACCTTGGCGTCGATCTCGTTGATCGTCACGACGGCGGAGGTGACGCCGGGGTTCGCGTGATTGTCCGGCTGCGCGGGCAGCGAGAAGAGCTGCGTCTGATCGGCGCCCGTGAGATCGAGCTCGACGTCGCCGGTGGTGGCGCCGCCGCCGGCACATCCGACGAGCGCGGTGGCAGCGAGAAGCGAAATGATCGAAGCGCGAGACATTGGATCCTCCAAACCCCCATGGGTTGCGAGGTGGGTCCCAGTGCAACGAGGGGACCAAGATTCGGTACATCCGCAGTGCAACGCGCACTACATCGATTACGGGCGTTTGGCGTAACCGAGGTGGGCGCGCTCGCATTGCCGCGGCGCGCGATCGCCGAAAAGGCTCATCGGCTTTCGGAACGGCCTCCGAAAATCGGAAGCCTGTGTCAGCGCGCGTTGTCGACGAGAACGGTCACTACTGCGGATTGACGGTGACCGGCGCCGAGCTGCCGCGCGGCAGGCCGAGCGCGAGCCCGGTGGCGATGGCGCCGGCGGCGGCGACGCCGCCGATGACGCCCCAGAACCAGCCGCGCTTGTAGACCGGCTTCTTGGCGCGCGTGACGGTGACCGACAGCGGCGCGCCGAGGCTGCCGCCGGCGGCGACCGAGGCGCCGGCGTCGTCGAGGAGCACGACGTGAAGCTCGAGCCCGGGCGGCTGCACCGCCAGGCCGGGGATGGTCGCGTCGAAGTCGCTCGCGTGCCCGTCGACGGTGGTGCGCGAGAAGGTCGCGTCGCCGGTCTTGCGGAAGTAGACCGTCATCTTGCGCGCGACGCCGCCGGGGTAGATGACATGCACGTCGACGGAGCGACCTTCGTGCGGCGCCGCCGGCGTCAGCTTCGGCGCCAGCGCCGGCAGCGCGGGGGCGAGCGCGTGCGCCGAGGTCGCCGCTTGCGCCTTGGCCTCCTCGAAGACGGCGCGCACCTTCGGCGCCACCGAGCGATCGAGCTCGGCCGACGGATCGACGCGCAGGAGGTGCTCGAAGTCGACCTTGGCCGGGCCCGGCTGCCCGACGGCGACGTAGGCCATGCCGAGCGTGCGGTAGGTGAGGACCTTCTCGTCGCGCGTCAGCGACTCGCCGCGCGCCTGCTCGAGCAGCGAAATGGCGCGCGCGTAGTCGAGCGCGGCGTACGCGGCCACGCCCTGCTTCACGAGCGCGCTGTCGACCTCGGCGCGCGCGGCGAACGGCGCCGCGATCACCGCAGCGACGGTAAACGACGCGATCACGCGCGCCGCTGATCTCGATCGTCGATTCATGTCAGCGTGCAGACGAAAAATCGACCTCATTGTACGAGCTGCCGACGCTCTCTACAATCGCGTGAAGATGCGGTGTCTGCGCGCTGTGATCGCGTGCATGGGCGTTGCGATTGCCGTCGCTGGTTGCGGCGGCGGCGACACGCCGTGCATGTCGATGGGTCAGATGAGCGACGTCTTGAGCCGCGCGCAGATGGTGCGGCTCGACGTCTACGACGCCAGCGCGCACTGCGACGGCGCGCGCGTCGCCGACGGGGCGCCGCCGCCGGCGCTGTCGAAGGTGTCGGTCGCCGGGCAGCCCATCAAGCTCGACGTGCCGGCCGGACATCACGTGCTGCTCCTGTCGGCGTTCGCCGACGCCAACGGCGCCACGCTCGTCGGCTCGGCGTGCATCGAGACCGACGTGCGCGCCAATCAGCCGGCCTGCTTCAACCTCACGCTCGCCGACGCGCCCGACGCCGGCGCCGGCGATGATCTCGCCGGTATCGACGGCGGCGACGACGACATGGCCGCGCCGCGCTGCACGACCGCGCCCGACGACTGCCCGACGGGCACCTACTGCGCCGCCGACGGCAACTGCGCGGCCGGCTGCAAGGCCGATCCCGACTGCGCGGCCACGCCGGCGACGCCGCTCTGCCACACCGCCGATCATCGCTGCGTCGAGTGCCTCGACTCGACCCAATGCCCGCTCGGCAAGGAGTGCTCGGCGTCGGGGACGTGCGTGACCGGCTGCGTGGCCGCGGCGCCCAACTGCCCGACGGGCGATCAGTGCTGCTCGTCGGAGTGCATCGACGTGTCGACCGATCTGTCGAGCTGCGGCTCGTGCGGACGCGCTTGCTCGTCGGCGCACGTGAACACGCCCGGATGCAACAACAAGCTGTGCGCGCCCACGTGCGCGAGCGGCTGGGCCGACTGCAATCACCCCGTCGCGCCCAACAGCGACGACGGCTGCGAGACCAACATCTACGATCCCGCGCATTGTGGCGCGTGCGGCGCCGCGGCCTGCAATCTCGCGCACGCCACCTCCGATTGCCCGGCCGGCTCGTGCACGGTCAAGGCGTGCAGCGCGGGCTACTTCGACTGCGACGGCAAGGCGTCGACCGGCTGCGAATGCCCGGGCGTCGACTCCGGCGCCGGCGGCTGCTGCCCGGGGAACAAGTGCCAGACCGCGCACACCGACGGATTCGGACACAGCTTCTACGACTGCGAGCCCAGCTACTCGGAGACGCTCGCGCGCGACGCGGCCAAGGCCGCCGGATACGCCAATCCATTCGGCAACACCTGCGGCACGGGCAACAGCGAGAAGGTCATCTGCGGACAGTCGATGACGGCGCCGATGTCGTGCACGTGCTGGACGTGGTCAGATAGCGCATCGATGAACAACGCTACCGGACGCGCGCGACAGAACACGGCCAACAGCACCTGCTACTGCCCCTCTTCGGGCGATCAGCCTTGGAACTAAGTTTCGCGAGCCCGCGCACGAAAAACGTCACCGATTGATCATCACCGACGGAGAATCGATCATGCTGCTATGATCGAGGCACTTCCTCTGCCTGCGTCCGAAGAGGTGATTCCCGGGCAGACCATCGGCAAGTACGAAGTGCTGCAGCGCCTCGCCGCCGGTGGAATGGCCGAGATCTTTTTGGCGCGCATGGTCGGCGTGCTCGGCTTCGACAAGCTCGTCGTCATCAAGCGCATCCTTCCGCATCTGGCGTCGCGCAACGACTTCATCGGCATGTTTCTCGACGAGGCGCGCATCGCGACCACGTTGTCCCACGGGAATATTGTCCAGACGCATGAGGTCGGCGTTTGCGGCAAGAGCTACTTCATGGTGATGGAGTATCTCGCCGGCGAGGACGCGCGCTCGATCGTGCGGCGCATCTCGCGGCGGGCCGAAGCGCGCCTTCCGATCGCGCACGCGCTCGAGATCGCCGTCGGGGTCGCGGCCGGCTTGCAGTACGCGCACACCAAACGCGATCGCGACGGCAAGCCGCTCGACATCGTGCATCGCGACGTGACGCCGCAGAACGTGATCGTCACCTACGATGGCGCGGTCAAGCTCCTCGACTTCGGCATCGCCAAGGCGTCGAACCGGATCAACGAGACGCGCTCGGGCAGCTTCAAGGGCAAGGTGCCCTATATGTCGCCCGAGCAGTGCCGCGGCGAGCCGCTCGATCGGCGCAGCGACATCTTCTCGCTCGGCATCTTGATGCACGAGCTGACGCTGTGCCGGCGGCTGTTCCACGGCGACACCGACTTTCAGATCCTGAAGCAGATCGCCGAGGGGCCGATTCCGTCGCCGCGCGAGCTCGATCCGGCGTACGACCCGCGGCTGTCGGCAATCGTGATGAAGGCGCTCGAGCGCGATCCGGCGCGCCGCTTTCAGACCGCGCGCGAGCTGCAGGAGGCGCTCGAGGAGCTGGCGCACGATCTGCGCCTGCGCATGTCGATGCTCGCGCTCGCCGATTACATGCAGTCGCTGTTCGCCGACAAGGTCGGCGCGTGGAAGAGAGCGAGCGACGAAGGCGACGTGGCGCAGCTCGAGCGTCACTTCGCGACGGTGATGGCGGAGCGCGAGGCCGATCTGGCGGCGGAAGAGGCGGAAGGCGAGGGCAAGCCGCTGTATCTGCCGCCGCCGCCGTCGGACGTGCAGCTGTCGTCGCTCCCCGACGAGGAGCTGACGCCGCGACGCGGGCATGCGCCGGCGATCTTGTTGGCGCTCGTCGTGCTCGTGGCCGGCTTCGGCGTGTGGCGCTTCGTCGGCACGCGCGGCGAGTCGCACCCGGTGATCGCGCCGCCGCCCGTCACCAAACCGGTCGCAGCGACGAGGCGCGCCGCCGCGGCTGCGCTCGAGCTGCCGGCGCCCGTCGTCGCGGCAGAGGCGCCGGCGGTCGGCGCGACCGTGGTGGTGACGACGACGCCGCCGGGCGCGACCCTCGTGCTCGACGGACGGACGCTGCCGCTGCACAGCCCCGCGCACCTCGACGTGCAGCCCGGCGTGCAGCACGTGCTGCTCGTGCGCAACGCGACGCACCCCGGAGTCGCCGAGCGCTTCATGCTCGATAGCGGCGAAGAGGCGACGATGGAGATCGACCTGCGCCGCACGGTGCACGCCGCCGCGGCGGTGCGGCGCTCGAGCGCGCACGGCGTCCACGCCGCGTCGCAACCCATGTCGGCGCTCGCCGCTCGCCCGTCGACGTCCGCGCCGCCGCCGGCCGTGCCTGCGCCGGCTCGCGCGCAGGGCGACGGCACGCTCGTGATTGCGACGAGCCCGTGGTGCAGCGTGGCCGTCGACGGGCAGGCGCGCGGCACCACGCCGCTCAGCATGAAGCTCAAGGCGGGCGCGCACGAGATCGTGCTGGCCAATCCCGAGTACAAGATCAAGCGCACGCTCTCCGTCGACATCGAGCCCAACCAGACGGTCCGAAAGAGCCTCGATTTCGCGCCCGAGTAGGCAACTTCGTACCGATTTACTCTTGACGCCGGAGCCTCGGAGCAAACAACCATATGTTATGGGTGTGGCTCTGCCCGACGCGTGGCCTACACCGCCGGCACGCATCCTGATTGTCGATGATATCGACGCCAATCGCCTTGCGCTCGGGGCGGTGCTGGAGCCGCTTGGCCAGAAAATTCACGAGGCGCGCTCCGGCGAGGACGCGCTCAAGGCGACGCTGCAGCACGACTTCGCCGTCATCCTCATGGACGTGCAGATGCCGGGGATGGACGGCTTCACCACCGTGCAGCTGCTCCGGCAGCGCGAGCGCACGCGGTACACGCCGGTCCTCTTCATCACCGCGTTCGGTGACATCTCGCATGCGGCGCGCGGCTATCAGCTCGGCGCCTTCGACTTCATCACCAAGCCGTTCGACTCCGACGTGGTGCGCGCGCGCGTCGGCGCGCTGACGACCTTGTGGCAGCGCGGGCAGATGCTCGAGGCGCAGTCGGAGGAGCTGCGGCGGCAGGCGGTGGCGTCGGAGCGCGAGCGCTCGGCGCGCACCGCGGCCGAGTCGGCCAACCGCATGAAGGACGAGTTTCTCGCCGTCGTGTCGCACGAGCTGCGCACGCCGCTCAACGCCATCCTCGGCTGGGCGGAGCTGCTGTCGGCGGGCACGCTGCCGGCCGAGCGCGTGGCGCACGGCCTCGAGACCATCGCCCGCAACGCACGCATGCAGGCGCGGCTCGTCGAGGATCTGCTCGACGTCTCGCGCATCATCGCCGGCAAGCTGACCATCGCGCACGCGCCGACCGACCTGGCGGCGATCGTGCGGCGCGCGGCGGAGACGGTGGCGCCGCAGGCGGCGGGCAAGCAGATCGCGCTCGAGGTGTCGATCGAGCCGGGCGGGCACGAGCTGGTGGGCGACGCGACGCGCTTGCAGCAGGTGGTGTGGAACCTCTTGTCGAACGCGGTCAAGTTCTCGACGGAGGGGATGCACGTCACCGTGTCGCTGGCCGGCGAAGGCGACACCAAGGTGCTGCGCGTCGTCGATCACGGCGTGGGCATCGACAAGGCGTTCCTGCCCTTCGTGTTCGATCGCTTCCGGCAGGGCGAGCAGGCCTCGGGCGCGCGGCAGTCGGGCGGGCTCGGCCTCGGGCTGGCGATCGCGCGCCACATCGTCGAGCTGCACCACGGCCAGATCGAAGCGTCGTCGGACGGGGCGGGGCGCGGCGCGCTCTTCACGGTGCGCTTGCCCACGCGCGCGGCCGAGGGCGTTCCGGCGCCGGTCGCGGTCGAGCACTCGGGTCCGCAGACCGGGCAGTGGCGGCCGATCGCGCAGCCGCTGCCGGCGCCGCGGCTCGACGGCCTGCGCATCCTCTTCGTCGACGACGAGCCCGACGCGCGCGAGCTGGTGTCGACGGTGCTCACCGACGCGGGGGCGACGGTGCACGCGGCGGCGTCGGCCGACGAGGCGATGGCGCTCATCGAGCGCGAGCCGTTCGACGTCATGGTCAGCGACATCGGCATGCCGGGCGAGGACGGCTATTCGCTCATGCGGCGCGTGGCGGCGCATGAGCCGCCGCTGCCCGGGATCGCGCTGTCGGCGTTCACCAGCGCGCAGGATCGCGAGCGCGCGCTCGCCGCCGGCTTCACCACGCACCTGCCGAAGCCGCTCGATGCGCCGGCGCTCATCGCCTTCGTCGATCGCATCGCCAGGCGCTGACGGCGCTCGTTAAGGCGATGCTGTTCAGCGATCGGCCCACGGGCGCTGCACGGTGTACTCGGGCGTGGCGGTGCGCGAGGCCTGGCGCGCCGTGATCAGGTGGCGGCGTTGTAATACCTTCACCGCCGACTGCACGGCGCTCTTCGACAGCCCGGTGGCGTCGGCGAGCTGCTGATGGCTCTGGTGCACGCTCGGCCGCGCGTCGCCGTGGGTGCGCGACCACAGCCACAGATAGACGACGAACGCCGACGGCTTCTTGTCGTGCGAGATGAGATCGCGCATCAAGGTGTCGGTGACGTAGCGATCGACGGCGAAGGAGCGCATTCGTCACTATAGTATTCGAAAATATAGTGAATCGAAATGCGATTCGACGCGGCGCCGGCGATTGGGGCTTTACGCGTCGCGCCGGGCAGCCTATGTCTGGCGCAACCGGAGGCCACGATGATCAAGAACGTCGATTTCGTCAGCATCCCCGTCGCCGATCAGCGGCGCGCGCTCACCTTCTACACCGAGAAGCTCGGCTTCACGGTGTTCACCGATCAGCCGTTCAACGACAAGCAGCGCTGGATCGAGATGAAGATCGGCGGCGCGCAAACCAAGGTCGTGCTCTTCACGCCCGAGGGGCACGAGAACCGCGTCGGCGGCTTTCAAGCGATGACCTTCAACTGCGACGACGTCGAGAAGACCTACGGCGAGCTGCGCGACAAGGGCGTGGAGTTCGTGGCGCCGCCGCGCAAGGAGCAGTGGGGGACGATGGCCATCTTCAAGGATTCGGAGGGGAACCAGTTCGTGCTGGGGCAGAAGTAGCGGCGAGCGAGGCGCGCGGGCCGTTCTAGCCGATGGGGGTCGTCGGCGCGCAGGTCGACACGCCGGCGCCGACGATGTGGCGCGACTTGGTGTCGAGCATGTCGACGGGCTGCGTGCCGCCGGTCTGCGTGACGTGATAGACGATGGTCGCCTTGGTGCCCGTGGCGAGGAACACCCAGAAGTCGCCGCCGTAAAACGCGAAGGCCCACGACTCGGCCATGCCGGTCAGCGACGTCAGCGGGATCTGGCCCGACTCCATCGCCGACATCTTGTCGATCTTCGAGACGCGCGCCATCGTGTTGTTGCCGGTGATCGGGAAGAAGCCCCACAGGTCGCCGAGGCCGGTGCCGGTGAGCTCGGGATCGCCGGTGAGCGCGTTGCCCTTCGTGATCATGAGGTTCGTGACGTCGAGCGTGCCGAGGTTCGAGGTGCCGCCGACCATGTCGCCGCCGCCGATGAAGAGCGTCTCGTCGGTGGACATGGCCGTGTTCGACACGAAGCCCATGCCGAACTCGTTGAAGCCCTGCTGGCCGCCCATGAACGTGGTGGGCGTGCAGGCGGCATTGGCCGTCGACACGTTGAACAGCTTCGAGGCGCCGCCGCCCAACGGCGCGAGCTCGACCCAGGCGACGGCGTTGCGATCGACCGACATCGAGAACGGCTGGTAGAGCGAGGCGCCCGAGCAGTTGAGCTTGCCGAGGTCCGTGAAGACCGATTTGGTGATGTCGGTCTGATCGGGCTTGAAGCTCGAGAAGGTGCCGTCCTGATCGATGACGTAGATGAGCTTCGCGGCGTCGGAGCAATCGCCGCTGCCGGTGCCGCCGCCCGAGCCGCCGGTGCCGCCCCCGCCGGTGCCGCCCGTTCCACCGCCGCCGGTGCCTCCGGTGCCGCCACCGCCGGTGCCGCCGCTGCCGCCGCCGCCGTGGGTCGGGTTCGTAGCGCCGCATCCGACCGCGAAGCAAAGCAAGACCACGCCGAGGTGCCGCATGGGCGGACAATACCAAAACGCAGCGACGGAGGAGTGGGCAAAATTACAGCGGGGCGGTGTGTGGAATGCCGCGCCGCGGCGCGCGGAAGGCGGCGGCGTGCTTACGCGCCCGCGTCCGCGCCGGCTTCGGCGCCCGCGTCCGGCGGGGCGAAGCCGAAGCGCTCGAGCATGCGCTGCGCCCAGGCGATGCGGCGCCAGGCGTGGGTACGGCGCAGCATGCGGCGCTCGTCGTCGTCGCTGAGCGGGGCCGCGCGCGTCGGGGGCGGCGGCGGAACGCCGAGCAGGCTGCGCGCGCGAATCTTCGACGGCTGCGGATGCGCAGGCGTCGGCAGCCAGGCATGGCGCGGCGCCGGCAATGGCCGGGCGCCACCGGCGAAGGCTGACGCCGCGGCCGCCGCCGGCTCGGCGATGCTGGGCGCCGGCGTTCCCGAAAGCGGACGCCGCGCCACCGGCGGGCGCTCCTTCGCGGGTGTCAGGTCGACCCCCGGCAGGTTGGCCTTGCGAAACGGCGTCGTCGTCAATTGGTCGTCGGCCGTGACCACCCGGCGCTCGGGCAGCACGACCACGATGGGCAGCGAGAAATCACGCACGTCCTGCATGCGGCGGCGACGATCGCAACTCCCATGCCCGCCGCCGCCCCGCGATTTTCGCGGACCTGCGCGCCTTTGCGCGTACGGGCGGACGCGGACACCGGGGGCCTTCTCGCCGCCGACGACCAGTTGCAACGCGTCTTCCGGTTCGCAGGTCGAATGAGAGAAACCGGAATAGGGGAAGCGTCACTCTCGTTTCGGCGTAATGATGAAGAGCGGAGGTCTCCGATGATGCGGCATGCCCTGGTTGCGCTCGGTCCGAGGACGTTGGCTGAGGGGGTCTTGGTGGGTGGGGCGGTCATTGCGCTCGGCGCGCTGTTCATGCCGCGCGCGATCGCGACACCGGCGAGCGCGCCGGCGGAGATGTACCGCCTCGTGCTGCATGCGCCGGAAGAGCCGGGCGCGTTCTACATGAGCGCCTGGGCCGAAGGCGACGTGTTCGTGAAGTCGGCCGACCAGAAGAGCATCACCTTCGTGCGCCGTGGCGACGAGCACGACGGCTGCCAGTGGCAGGGCACCGAGCGGCTGACGCGCCTGTCGAACGGCGCCTACGCCTACGATTATTCGGAGCGGATCCTCTCGTGCACGCCGGACGCGAGCCCCTTCCGCAAGACGCCGCGCACCGGCATCGTCACCGTCGAGCCGTGGAACGGGGCGGCGAAGGCGACGGCGCTCATGGGCTTCCAGGCGCCGGGCAACTTGTGGAACACGACGGCGATGAACGACGTCGACGTCGGCGATGACGACGATCACTGCACCGACGACGAAGACACGGAAGAGGAGCTCGCCGACGCGCAGCGCGAGATGGCCGACGCGCAGAAAGAAATCGACGAGGCCATGCACCAGGCCGATCAGGAGCTCAAGGCCGCGCTCGCGCACATCGACGCCGACGACGACAGCGACGACTAAACGACCAGACCCTCCCGCTTCTGATTACTCCTTCACCTCTTTGGCTCGCGCGACGAGGGCCGCCAGCATGGCGGCGCCCTTGCCCGGCGGCGTACAGCCCATGTGGCCGGTGCACACCGTCTCGACGGGCACGCCGCTGAGCGCGTCGGCGAGCGCGGCGATGGCGCGCCGGTTCCCCGCCGGGTCGATGCTGAACGCGCGCATGCAGAAGTCGAGCTGGTCGTCGTCGATGACCATGCTGTCGCCGGCGAAGAGCGTCTTGTCGAACACGAACACGTAGGAGCCGGGCGTGTGGCCCGGCGTCGGAATGGCGACGACCTTGTCGTCACCGACGGGAATCTCGACGCGCCCTTGCGCCGGGTCGAGCGGATCGGTCGCGAGCACCGGCGGCGGCGGGAAGATGGCGCGCAGGATCTTCCCGGCGATGGGCGCGATCATCGGCGCGCGGCCGGCGAGAAACTCGACGTCGGGCAGGCCGACGCGGATCTTGGCGTGCACGCACAAGGGCGACGCCGCCACGTGGTCGAAGTGGCCGTGGGTCAGAAAGACGTCGTGGATGTCGGAGCGCGTGGCGTTGAGGCTGCCGAGCAGACGGTCGAGCGCGTCACCCTCGGGATCGACGCCGGCATCGAAGAGGATGACGCCGGCGCTGGTGCGGGCGCCGTAAATATCGGTGAACAAATTGCGCTCGCGCTGAACCCGGCCGATGATCTCGAGGGGCGAGGTGCGATGGCGCAGGTGACGCGCGACGGCAACGAACCCGATGACCGCGCTGGCGAGCGCGACGGCGACCCACAGGAGGCGGGAGCGGCGGCGGGGCATGGCGTGATGATACTCCGGTGCTTACAACCGGCGCGAGGGTCCAAGATGCTGGATGTCGCCGAGCTGGAGCGCACGCTCGATTTGTGGGCGTCGATGTGGCTCCCCGAGGAGCGGGCGCAATTCGAGCGCGCCGTGGAGCGGGTGATCGACGCCGCCGACGCGCCGCTGCCGCTCAAGGCCGCGGCGGTGGCCGCGGCGCAGATCATCGGCACGCCGCGCCTCCTTGGCGCCAGCGAGCGCGCCGCCTGGATGCTCGAGGACGCGGTGCTCGCCGACATCGAAGAGATCGTGCGGCCGCGGGCGCGCCTCATGCGTCACGCCGAGCGGCTGGCGCACGATCGCCTGGGCGTGGCGTTCCTGCTCGACAAGGCGGTGCGCGAGCCGTCCAACCCCGTCGCCGACAAGCTGCTCGATCGCGTCGACGTACGCGATCTGTACGCGGTGATGAGCACCAGCTTCGACGAAGAGGTGCGGCGCGAGGCGGCGCGGCGGATCGCGGCGCGCGGGCCGCGGCAGAAGGCGCGCCTGTTCGCGGCGCTCGACCTGCCCGGCAACGCGTTCGACGACGTGCTCGCCGTCGACGTGCCGCTCGACGATCTGTCGATGGACGGCATCGAGAAGATCGAGGAGCTGACCGACATCATCGTGCCGCTCGACGATCTCGTCGAGGAGCCGTACCGCCCGTTCGTCGGGCTCGAGCTGGCGTCGGCTAGCGCGTAGCGGCGCTCTTGCCGGCGCGCTCGTTCTTGTAGACGACGCCGTCCTTCATCACGAACACGACGTGCTCCATGGCGTGGATGTCGCGCGACGGATCGCCGGCGACGGCCACGACGTCGGCGAGCTTGCCCGCCTCGAGCGAGCCGAGCGTCTTGTCGACGCCGAAGAGGCGCGCGTCGCCCGACGTCGCCGCGCGGATGGCGGCGAGCGGCTTCATGCCGAGCGAGACCATCTTGGCGAACTGGCGGTTCTGCTGCCCGTGCGGGCAGACGGCGGCGTCGGAGCCGAACGCGAGGTTGACGCCCTTTTGCAGCGCGCGCTTGAACATGGCGTCCTCGCGCGCCTTGGCGGCGGCGGCCTTGGCGACGACGAGCGGCGGGGCGCCGTTGGTCTTCATGCGCTCGTCGAGGCATAGGGTCGGCGTGTAGGTGAGCCAGGCGCCCTTCTTCTTGAGAAGGTCGAGCCCTTCGTCGTCGAGGAAGGTGCCGTGCTCGATGCTGTCGATGCCGGCGCGCAGCGCGCGCTTGGCGGCTTCGGCGCCGTGCGCGTGGGCCGCGGTCTTGCGCCCGAGCGCGTGCGCTTCGTCGACGAGCGCGTCGAGCTCGGCCTGGGTGAGCTGCGGCGAGTCGACGTTGTCGGTGAGCGAGAGGACGCCGCCCGAGGCGCACACTTTGACGACGCTGGCGCCGTGCTCGATGGTGTAGCGCACCGCGGAGCGGATCTGGTCGGGGCCGTCGGCGACACCGTTGGTGAAGTCGCTCTCCTTGAGGAGCCCCTGACGATAGCCGGCGTTGTCGTCGCAGTGGCCGCCGCGCGCGCCGATGGCGTTGCCGGCGACGAGCATGCGCGGGCCGGGCACGCGGCCCTCGTCGATGGCGTTGCGCAGGCCGACGTCGATGAAGTGATCGCTGCCGAGGTCGCGCACGAAGGTGAACCCGGCGTCGAGCGTGCGCAGCGCGCGCTCGGTCGATTCGATCGCGCGCTGGGCGATCTCTTTCTTGAATCCGTCGAGCTCGTCGCGGTTCCAGTCGCCGGTGGCTTCGCCCGACAGGTGCGTGTGCGCGTCCATGAGGCCGGGCAGGAGCGTGGCGTCGCCGAGCTCGATGACCTCGGCGCCGGCGGGTGTGGCCGCCCTGGCGCCGACGGCGGTGATCTTGTTGCCGTCGAGGACGACGACGCCGGGGGCGGCGATGGTGTCGCCCTTGCCGTCGAAGAGGCGGGCGGCGCGCAGGACGATCGGTTTTGCCGAGGCGTTGGTCGCGAGAAGCGGCGAGAAGAGGAGGGCGAGGGCGAGGGCGCAGAGGGCACAGCGATTGAGCATGCGCGCACTGTACATTCGCGGGGACCAGCACGATAGTGGCGCGCTCGATGAAACGCCCGACGCAGAGCCAGCAGATCATCCTCGGCCTCATGCTCGGCGTCGTCGCTGGCGCGATCGTCGCGCGCGTGGCGCCGGGGCGCGCCGAGCTGTTCCGGCCGTTCGCGTCGCTGTTCTTGCGCCTGATCAAGATGATCGTTGCGCCGCTCATCTTCGCGTCGCTGGTGGCGGGCATCGGCGGCGCGGCTGCGCACGGCAAGCGCATCGGGCGCATGGGCGTGCGCGCGATCGTCTACTTCGAGGTGGTGACCGCGCTCGCGCTCGTCGTCGGGCTGGCGGCGGTGAACCTCACCAAGCCGGGCGTCGGCGTGGTGCTGCCGCCGGCGGCCGAAGCGCCGACGGTGATGGCGCATCCACAGACGTGGGACGAGATCCTGTTGCACGCGGTCCCCGAGTCGATCGCGCAGGCGCTGGCGCAGAACGATGTGCTGCAGATCGTGATCTTCGCGCTCGCGTTCGGCATCGCCGTCGGGCGCATCGGCGACAAGGGCAAGCCTGTCATCGCGTTCATGGAGAGCGTCACCGAGGCGATGTTCGTGCTGACCAACGGGATCATGCACTACGCGCCCGTCGGTGTCGGCGCGGCGATCGCCTATACCGTGGGCAAGGGCGGGCTCGGCGTGCTCTGGCACCTGGCGGCGCTCGTCGGCACGCTCTACGCCGCGCTGGTGGTGTTCCTCGTCGCGGTGCTGCTGCCGGTGGCGCTGCTCGCGCGCGTGCCGGTGCGCCGGTTCCTCGACGCCGTGCGCGAGCCGGCGCTGATCGCGTTCTCGACGGCGTCGTCGGAGGCGGCGCTGCCGCGGGCGATGGAGACGATCGAGGCGATGGGCGTGCCACGGCCGATCGTCGCGTTCATCCTGCCGCTCGGGTACAGCTTCAACCTCGACGGCTCGACGCTGTACCTGTCGCTCGCTTCGATTTTTGTAGCGCAGGCGGCGGGCGTGCATCTGACCATCGGGCAGCAGGCGACGATGCTGCTCACGCTCATGCTGACGTCCAAGGGCGTGGCCGGCGTGGCGCGCGCGTCGCTCGTCGTGCTCGCGGCGACGCTCGGCTCGTACCACCTGCCGCTCGAGGGCATCACGCTCATCCTCGGCGTCGACACGCTCATGGACATGGCGCGAACGACGGTCAACGTCGTGGGGAACTGTCTGGCGACGGTGGTGGTGGCGCGATGGGAAGGCGAATTCGTCGATCAGGGCTGAATGCGAATGTCGCCGATGAGGAACGGCGGCTTCACTTCTTTCGCGTCGATCTTGCCGAGCGGTAGGAACACGGGGCTGACGGTGCTGCCCCAGATCGGCGCGAACGTGACGCCGAAGTCGAGCACCACGCCGTCGCTGGCCGGCGCCGGCGTCACGCGTGTGGCCGTGGCGACGACGAGCTGCGCGTCGGGCGTGAGGTCGAGCGCGGAGGGAATCTCGACGGTGGTGAACATCGGGCCGCCGCCGCCGTTGATGTCGGCGCGCACCAGCATGCCCGGCTGCGGCGGGTGCCACAGCTTGGCCACGGCCTTGGCGCCGGCCGGCGTCCCCAGCGCGACGTCGGCGAGCTTGAAGATGGCGTCGTTGAGCGCGGTGACGAACACCGCTGCCTTCTCCGGCGGCATGCGGATCGTCGTGCCCGACGCCACCGGCTGACCGCGCGCGACGGCCACGCGCAACGGCGCCGCCGCGCCGGGCACCGACTGCGTGCGCCAGAGCGAGACGATGCGCGTGTTCTTCTTGTCCGCGGGCGGCGTCGGTGGCGGCGGGGTGGCCGCCGAGGGCGCTTGCTCTTCGGGCAGGATGCGCACCGCCGTCAGGCGCGTCGGCTGCAGCGCGGGCAGGCTCTTGTCGTTGTCGCCCGAGACGATCCACAGGGTCTCGCCGTCGGAGGCGAAGGCGAGATCGCGCACCAGTGGGAGCTTCTGATCGGGCAGGAGGTCGACCGAGGTGACGACGTTGCCGTTCGGCGGCGAGGCCACGTCCATGGCGACGAGCCGGTTGCCCTCGCCGACGAGGAGCGCGAGCAGCTTGCCGTCGGGCGAGAGCTCGATCGCGCGCGGCGCCTTGGCGCCCATCGGCAGATCCATCGGCTCGTAGAGCCGGGGCCCACGCGGATCGCGCGTCGACACCATCGTGATCTCGCCGTCGCCGACGACGGCGGCGACCGGCGCGTCCATGGCGGCGGCGAGGAGCGCGCCGTGATGCGAGAGCTTCTTCTCGTCGGCGATGCGCGGCCCGCCCGGCGCGCACAGATCGATCGCCGCGAGGTGATCGCCGTCGGCGCGATTGACGACGACGTAGGCGGCGCCGCCGTCGGCGGAGATGCGCACGATGCGCGCGCCCGGCGCCGCCAGCGGCTTGCCGAGCAGCTCGGCGCGATCCTTGTCGACGCGCAGGAACATCACCTGGCCGTCGTGCACGACGACGGCGAGGCGGCGCATGGGAAACATCTTCTCCGCGCGCCCCTTGGGCTGCGACACGACGATGGGGACGTCGCCGACGGGAACGCCGGTCGGCACGCGCGCGATGATGCCGCCGCCTTCGGTGCGCGCGACGACGGCGGTGGCGCGGCCGCCGATGCTCACCGTCGGCAGGCGGCCGAAGTTGTCGCCTTCGATGACGAGGAGCTCGCCGGGGCCGGCGATGCCGTCGGGCTCGCCCTTCCAGACGCCGGTCTGCGGCAGCGCGACCTCGCCGGCGTCGCGGATGCGGCTGATGGACGGCGGGCCGAAGGTAGTCGAGACGTCGCGGACGTCGACGACCTCCGGAAATCCGGAATTGGCGCAGCCGGCGGCGCCGGCGGCACAAGCCAAGATCGCGATTGCGTATATTCGCATAGTTAGTCCAACATATACTGCAATACGTAAATAGTCATTGACGCAAGTTTTTGCGCCGTGTTAGTTGCAGCTCATGCGCATCTATTTCGTCGGTTCGCACGCTACGGGTAAGACGACGATGACCCGCTTCGTGAGCCGGCGATATGGCCTGCCGATGATAACCGAGGTTGCCCGCTCGGTGTTGGCCGAGCTCGAGACGTCGCTCGATGCGCTGCGCACCGACGTCGACCTCGTCGCCGAATATCAGCGGCGCGTGTTCGAGCGGCAGGTGCAGGTCGAGCGCAATCAGTCGGGCGGCTTCGTCAGCGACCGCGCGTTCGACAACCTCGCCTACGCCGCCGAGCACACGCTGGTGCTCGCCGATCTCATCAACACCGACGAGTACAAGCGCTACATGGAGTGGGTGGGCGAGGGCATCGTCTTCTACGTGCGCCCGCACAAGGACCTGCTCAAGGAAGACGGCGTGCGCGCGGGCGTGACCTGGGAGTCGGTGCTGCGCATCGACGGCATGATCAAGCTGATGCTCGAGCAGGGGCGCATTCCGTATCTGCCGATCGAGTCGGTGGCGATGCAGGAGCGCGCGCGCGCGGTCGACTTCGTCTTGAAGCGCACGCCGGGGCTGGCGCAGGTGGCGCCGTCGACGGAGACGGTGGCGCCGAAGGTGGTGTCGATGGTCGGCCGCAGCGCGGCGATCGGCGACGCGCGCCGCGGCTCGTAGCCCGCGCGCGCTCGAGCGACGGCGGATCAGCGCGACTCGCGACTACGACGGCCCTTCCGTCAGGCGGAACGTGGTGAGCACGTTCGGGACGAAGCTGAACTCGTCGTGGTGCTCGAGCACACGCCCTTTGTCGTCGAGGATGTCGACGCGCGACATGACCACGACCTGCACCGGGCCGGTGGCCGGCTTGCACGCGGCGATGTAGCCGACGATCTTCGCGCCGGTGTCGTATTCGAACGTGACGCGGTGGGAGACGAGCTCGTGCAGACGGGCGTAATTGGGCATGCGTTCCTCTCTCGGCGCGCGTATATAACACGACGATGTCGTCCGCTGAAATCTTGCTGCTGCGGCATGGGCAATCGGAGGGGAACGAAGGCGGCCGCTTCGGCGGACACGGGCCGACGCCGCTGACGGCGCTCGGGCGGCGTCAGGCCGAAGCCGCCGCGCGCGCACTGTCGTCCGAAGGAGGCCTCAGCGCCATCTTCGCGAGCGACCTGCCGCGCGCGATGCAAACCGCGGAGCCGATCGTCGCCGCGACGGGCATCGCGATGCGCACGACGCCGGCGCTGCGCGAGCGCTCGGTCGGCGTCTTCACCGGGCTGACGTTCGCCGAGGCCGAAGCCGCACATCCCGAGATCTTCCGCGCGATGATGCAGCGCGATCCCGACGCCTGCCCACCCGAGGGCGAATCCTCGCGCGACCGCCTCGCGCATGTCGGCGCCTTCTTCGACGAGACCCTCGCGCAGTTCACCACGGGCCGCACCTTGTTCGTCTCTCATGCCTTCACGCTCAACCTCCTGCTGCGTCGGCTGCTCGGCCTCGCCGATTCTCCTTCTGTCTTTTTCCGTACCGACAACTGCGCATTGCACCGCTTGAAACGAGCACCGACGGGCTTTTGGAACGTCGAAGCGCTGAACGATAGGCGCCATCTGATCGATATCCGATAGGCAGCTTTGGTGCGCGGGCGGTCATTGAAGTCATTTTCGCCGGACGGGCGCGCTACGCCGTGCTCGCCCTCCGCGCTGCGCGCTCCGGGCTGCGCGCGGCACGTCCGCGCCCTCGGCTCGTCGCTGGCATCGCCCCCAAAAGCGGGGGCGAGCGCTCCTCGACGCCGGCGAAAACGACTTCAATGACCACCCGCTTCTGTCGCCGGGGGCGCGATCGCCGTCGAGGCTGACGATACGAAGGGCTGCCGACGCGGAGGCGAGCCGAGTCGTTCTTTCCGCGGCGTTCTGGAAGTGTGCCGCCGAAAGGACGAGCTCGGGCGAGCCGCCCAGACCTTTCGGATCGAGCCGTGAGCGATCGGATCTACGGCGCTTCGCGGCGCATCAAGTAGTCGCGGAGGGCCTGTGAGGCGACGGCGGCGCCGAGCAGGCCGGCGCCGGAGATGACGGTGGCGATGAGGAGGCCGCCCGGGCCGTCGAGGTGCGCGCCCAGGAACATGCCGATGATGAGCGAGAGGATCAGGCCGACGACGAAGACCACGCACTGCGCGGCCAGGCCGACGAGATCGGCGACCAGCCCCTTCATCAGAGCACCGTATCCAGCGGCACGACCACGTCCTTCTTCGGCGGCTCCACCGGCTTCGACTGCCCGGTGACGTCGCCCGGATTCTTGGTCATCGCGTCGCCGTCTTTGTCGACGCGCACGGTGACGATGATCTTGCCCGTCATCGTCGTGCCCGCGAACATGGCGTCGCGCGAGTCGAGCGAGAACTTGAGCGGCCACGCACCCACGGTCAGCTTCTGCACCGCCAGCGGCGTGCCCGGCGCCGTCGAGCCTTCCTCATATTTGCGCGCGACCACGAAGATGGTGTCGCCCGACGCCACCTTGTCCTTCACCTTGCCCTCGAGCTTGATGACGCCCGAGAGCACCGTCTTCGGATCGAACTCGCCGCCCGGCGTGGTGCCGGCGAACGCGCCCGACGGCGCCGCGCTGCCGCCCGAGGCTCCGCCCATCGGCGGATGTCCGGCCGGCAACGCCGGATGCCCCGGCGGCAGGCTGTCGCTCGCGCCCTCTGCCGTCGGCGGATGTACGGGGTGATCGGTCGGCGGCGTCGCCGCTACGCCCGGCTGATCGAGCGGCGGAATCCCCGTCGACGGAGGAGGCGCCTGCTCGTTCTTCTTGTTGTTGCACGCAAGGAGGAGCGCGCCGCTCGCGATCGCCGCAATGACGATCGGGTACGCCCCTCGACGGAAGCTCGACATGCCGGTACCTTAGCACCCGTGTCCGGCAACGTCCACGAAGGCGAGCTCGTCCGCGCCGTCACGCGCGCCGACGGCGTCGTCGAGTATGTCATCCGCACCGACGAGCCGCTGAAATTCCGCCCCGGCCAGTTCGTGTCGGTGCGCGTCGGCGTCGACAGCGACGACAATCCGATCCTGCGCAGCTACTCGATCGCGTCGCCGCCCGGCGACGCCGAGATCTCGCTCATCCTCAAGCTCATCAAAGGCGGCCCCGGCTCCGAATACTTTGCGCAGCTGCGCCCCGGCGAGCGCGTGCGCTTCACCGGGCCGATGGGCTTCTTCTGCCTCGATCTGCAGCACCTCGGCGACATCGTCTTCGGCGTCACCGGCGTCGGCATCACGCCGGTCTTGCCGATGATCGCCGAGCTGGTCGCGCGCCCCGCCGAGCGCGGCCGCATCGTCCTCTACTGGGGCAACCGCCACGCCGAGGATCTCTTCTGGCTCGACGACTTCAAGGCGCTGCAGGAGCAGTCGACGCGCCTTCAGGTCGAGATCTTCCTCACCGGCGAGGCGCCCGCCTGGACGGGACGGCGCGGGCGCATCACGCAATCGGTCCTCGCCGATCTGCCGAGCTTCGACAAACCGGTCTTCTATCTCGTCGGCAACGGCGCCATGATCCGCGAGGTCAAGGCCGCGCTGCAGGAGCGCGGCGTCGATCGCAAGCGGCAGATCCGCAACGAAGCCTTCTTCGGCTGATGGCCACCGCACCCGCCTCCTCGAGCCACGCGCTCGATCGTCGCACCGCGCTGGCGCTCGGCGCCGCCGCCACGATCCTGTATCTGGTGACCGCGCCGGCGATCCCGAACCTCGACGGGCTCGGCTACATCAAGCTGCTCCCGCACAACTTCGCCGCCGGACACCTGCTCTTCATGCCGGCGCTGCGCGCGCTCACGCACCTCGTCGGCGACGGGCTGCGCGCCGGCCGCCTCTACGACGCGATCCTCGGCGGCACCGGCGTCGTCGTCACCTACAGCATCGCGCGCCGCATGCTCGCCGCCTGGAGCGACGAAGAGGCGCGCCTCGGCGCCGCCTTCGCCGCCGGCGGGCTCGCGCTCTCCTACGGATATTGGAGCGAGGCCAACGACGTCGAAGCCTACGCCGCGGCGATGGTGGCGCTGCTGCTCACCGTGCGCATGGCGCAGTCCTACGCCGCGCAGCCCTCGCTCGCGCGCGCGGCGGCGACCGGCGCGCTCCTCGGCGTCGCCGTGCTCTCGCACCTGTCGCACGTGCTGCTCGCGGTCTACGTCGCCTACGATCTGCATCGCCACGCGCGCACGCGGCGCTGGCTGCCGCCGGCGATCGCGCTCGCCGTCGGTGGCGCGCTGTCGATCGCGCTCTACGCCTGGGCCGCGCTGGTGGTGCGCGGCCACGATCTGCACGGCGCGCTCAAATGGATCGCGACCGCGCAGCACGGCTTCGTCACCACCGGCGGCGCCTATCGCCTCGCCGACGCCGTCTACGGCCTGTGCAAGGCGATCGTCTGGTCGCCGTACCTGTACGAAGCCGACGCGCAGAAGCTGGTCGGCCAGCTGCTCCTCGGCCTCATCCCGCTGGCCGCGCTCTTCGTCGGCGCGCTGCAAAGCCGCCGCGCGCCCAATACGAAGATCGGTCGGGTCGACGTCGCCGGCCTGGCCGTGTGGTGCGCGCCCTATGCGCTCCTAGGCGTCGTCTTCTTCGGCGCCGATCCCGAGCGCTGGATCTTCATCCTTCCCGCGGGCTGGATCCTCGCCGCCGCGCTCGTGCTGCAGCTGCCGCGGCCGTCGCGCGCGATCGTCGCCGTGCTCCTGTGGATCGGCGCGTTCAACCTCGGCACCGCGGTCTGGCCGGCGCATCGCGATCAGTGGCCGCGCCAGAAGGCGGAGCTCACCGCCGCGCTGCTCCACGACGGCGATCTGCTGATCTTCCCCGGCCACTCGTGGGACGAGTACGTCGTCTACTACGGCAGCGCCAAGGTCGAGCCGTTCCCGCTGTCGTATTACGCCGCGCGCGACGGCGCCGACGCCGCCTGGGCACGCCTCGACAAAGAGATCGGCGAGACGCGCGCGCACGGCGGACGCGTCTTCTGCGTGCGCATCTTCAACGACGCCGACGAGGATCCGCGCGGCTTCTGGGAGCTCGGCACCGTCGGCATCTCGCGCACGCAGCTCAAGGACGCGATCGCACGGCGCGGGCGGCCGGTGACGATCGTGCCGACCGAAGGGCTCACCGTCACCCGCCTCGAACCGTGATATGCAGGTTTCGTGAGCGTGGAATATCGAATCGATCTGGAAGAGCGCAACGCGCATCTGGTGCGCGTCGAAGCGCGGTTTGCCGTCGGTGGCGGCGATGTCGATCTGAAGCTGCCGGTGTGGACGCCCGGCTCGTACCT